>OFFL01000177.1_pt1 | contig 74740 bp, 74 predicted proteins | sample 1521391 | NCBI WGS metagenome assembly OFFL01 (sample SAMEA3504082, study PRJEB24116) | mouse gut metagenome | biome: mouse gut; feature: mouse-associated habitat; material: faeces | place: Denmark | collected 2011
CACGAAAAACGGCCAGCCCTGCCGGAGAAGCTCAAAGAGCTTCAAACAAAAGGGAAAAGAATTAGAACTCAACCATTTCTGAATTATGCAAGGAACAGAAAAATTCAAGGTCGCTATCAAGACCTATCTTGACAAGAGAGCACAAGAGGATACACTATTTCGTGCAAAGTACGAAACCACCAGTCGCACTATTGATGATGTTGTGACCTACATTCTCAATGAGGTCAAGGCTTCGGGGTGTAATGGCTTTGCCGATGCTGAAATCTACTCTATGGCTGTCCACGTCATAGACGAGCCGACACTTGAAATCGGCAAGCCTATCAAGTGCAACGTAGTGGTTAATCACCATATCGAACTCACAGAGGAAGAAAAGACACAACAGAGGGAACTCACCCTCAAACGCTTCCAAGAGGAGGAACTCCGTAAGTTGCAGACACGTAACTCCAAGCCCAAGACGGTAAAGCCACAAGAAACCAAACAACCCGAACTCTCACTCTTTGATGATTTTTAATAATGAAAGCGAGAACCAAGTTTGAAAAGCAGGTAGCAACCTCTAATGTGAGGCTGACCGCCGTAGCCCCCAAAGTTTTTGAGTGGGGAGTGAGAAATCTAATAACGCACCCGGCTTTCCGGGTTCCGAGCGGTAGAACCACTTGCGGAGATTGCGGTCATAAGTTCATACATAAGGGAAAAGGCAAATATGTAGTTTGCCCTAAATGTGGACACGAACTTGAAATCAAGGACACTTTCAAACGCTCCCATAAGGAGGGTACTTACTTTGCCATTCTTGACACCATTGACGGACTGCAAGTAGAGAGAGTATTTCTATTGTCGGCATACTTCAAAAAGGGAAATAGTATAAGTGTAGGCCATAATGAGGTGTGCCGTCTTTGGCTCAATGCCAAAGGACAGACCGCACTGACATCTAAGGTACGGACACTCGGATGTTATCGGGATTGCTTTAATTGGGGTTCTACCATTGAACTGAGAAATATGACCGAAGTTCATCACATAATCGCCAATACTTGGCACTATCCCAAATATAAGGCCATTCCGAAACTGAAGAGAAACGGGATGAAAGGTACATTACCCGATTGTCACCCATTTGACCTTATGAAAGGACTACTGAACGACGCAAGGATTGAGACGCTGATGAAAGCCCGAAACCAAAAGGCGGTTAAGTATTTTATTGACAATCCACGTATGCTTGACAAGTGCTGGAACACCCACAAAATTGCAACACGTCACGGCTACAAGATTGAAGATTATAGTCTATGGTGCGACCTCATAACCCTGCTTGAAAAGTGCGGACGTGACACGCGAAGCCCCAAATATATATGCCCTACCAATCTTAGAGCCGAACACGATTTTTGGCTTGACAAGTCAACCGCCGATGAAGAAAGACGCAGAAAAGCCGAGCAGTTGCTCAAAGCAAAGAAAAAGGAGGAGGATTTTTTCAAGAATAAGTCTTGTTTCTTCGGTATCGTCATCAAGGATAATGATATTGAAATCTCAGTGCTTGACTCCATTGAGGCATATAAAGCCGAGGGAGAGGCTATGCACCATTGCGTATTCAAGTGTGAGTATTATGACAAGGAGAACTCAGTAATTCTGTCGGCACACGATAAGAACGGCAACCGCATTGAGACTATTGAGTTTTCACTGACAGAATATAAAGTGGTACAGAGCCGAGGTGTATGTAACAAAAACACCGAATATCACGACCGCATTGTAAATCTTGTAAATGCCAATGCTCATCGCTTTATCAAAGCAAGGGCAACCGCATAATTCAGAAATGTTAGATTAACCGCACTCTGCCCGTGAGGGTCGGGCGGTTTTGCTTCGTACCCTCAGCAAAACCGCCTGCTTGGAAATTATTTATATTCTATAAATTAAAGAACGAGACCTCTTCCTCTAACCTTTTCCATAAGTCTGTTATTTCGTTTTCTTTGTCAATAGCGTATTCTAATATAGAACAATTATCTTGAAAAAATTGTGTTTCGTGCGGGAAACAATAAAGAATCAAATTCTTTAAGAACCCAGGGAATGATGTCTTTCCTGAAGCTATCACCTCATCAATGTCTTCAATGTGAGGAAAAACTCGAATAGAGAAACTCTCTTGCCGAAAGTTTGGCAAAATTCTTTTATAATGATCCAATTCTGTATTAAACAAAAGTAATGACGTCCTGACATGTACCTCAGAGTAGACCTTTTTAACACCCTCTAAGATCAGATCATCAATTATATCCGAGGGATATCGTTCTTCTTTATTCCCAAAATACAGACCTTCATCAGGATTAGAAGCCGGTTTCATTTTATAATTAGGCATAGGCCTTCTTAAATATATCATTTCGGCTCTATGCGGCACACCTCCAATTTCTTGTACGACAGAAATCGTCTTCACGAATCTTATTTCATCTTGCGGTAAAATTGTAATAACCATATACTATAAGAACCATAAATTTATTATTTCAACAATCTATCTGCATAATAGTTCATTCAATTTACATATTTTGTATACATTAAACAATCGGTGGTGATATTTCTTATGTTTTGAAGCTATGTTAGCAAGGAGAATCGGCAAGACTAAATGACGGCAGAACCTGCGAAAATTTGCCATTGTTTAGTCGATGGAATATTATACTTACATCAGATTATCTATGAGATACCAATAATAGAAGGCTTCCGGGCGGCTCTTTTTGAGTTTGTTCAACTTTGCCGGGAGAACCGTACATATACTCATTTCTTGAGTGACAGATTCGAGACTATATTTTTGAATATTGGTGATGCCTTTCTCTATACAGGTTGCTATATAGGCAGCTTTTGCAGAATCTACTATCGCATCCTCTATGAAGTATCTGTTCTCAAAAATGAATGATCCGAGTCGTTTTATTCCATCTTGCAGGAGTGAAAAATCTCCGGTGCCAAATAATCCTCTTGTGGCAATCAGCAAGGCTGTCTGGCGTATATCATCGAAAATTATTGATACATCGCTACCAAGGTTACGATAACCAAGTTCCACAAGTGCTATACGATGAAAAGATTTCGTTGTTATCTCCAGATTATCAACCGCATCAAACAGACGGCCTATGTCGTATGCCTGTTTCATGATTTCGGTTGAATGAGGATTGCCGTTTTTGTAATAAGGAATACCGGTTGTATTCGGAGCAAATGCGGTAAGTTTATCGCCAAGTATATCTCCTATGGACGGTACTTTTACGGTAGATGGTGCGTCATCAAGTTCTATAAATTGATTTATCACATCAACCACATTCACCTGGTTGTAATGCGTATCCTCATAGAGAACATCAAGCAGTATATAGGACTCTTGATTAGACCTGTCATTGTAGGCTATCTGGTAAAAGAACTTGGAGTGTGTCTTGGATATGTCTTTGCCTGCCTGTCTGCGCTCTTTAAGCTCAGTTCTTGTGAAACCGAAGTCATTAATCTTATCGAGATATTCCTCAACATTTGTACCCGGAGGACAAATTATATCAATGTCTATTGACAGTCGCTTTGTGCCATCCCCGAGAATCAGCCCCACACAAGTACCTCCCTTGAAGATGAAAGGACAGCCTGAACGTGCAAGCATATCAAGCAGGGCGTATGCCCTTACCACCTTCTCGATTATACCGAGATCGTTGTATCTATATTTACGAGACATGGACTGAAACCAGTCTTTTGTGAAGCATTGTTCCTTAATCATGGGTGTTCAGATTTTCGAGGGCTTTCCCGACTTTATCCTTTGCATTGCGCCTGGAAGCATAGCGCATGAGGGTTGAACGGTTTACGGAATATGTATTCATGACATGATCGAGGATGTAATGCCATTCCGAGCCATGGAGATAATCCATATCATCATCACACAAAATGTCTACAAGAATTTTCTCTATCCTTGGGGTTGATATTCCCCGTATCTCAGTAAGTGGAGATTCTGATATGAGGGGCTTGACGATAACAGCTTCTTTGGAAATATCAATGTTGTCATATACAAACTCCTTATTTGGATTAAGATAGGCTATATATCTTTCACTTTTCAGCCAATGGAAGACTGACTCCATCGCTTCGCGTTCAACCTCAATGTAAATGAGATTATTCGATGAAAGATGATGCTGGAAATCGGCAAGCACCTGCCCGTCAAAGACACTAACTTTTATAAACGGAAATGTTCCGCCAATGCGTTTTCCTAATTTTAGCGCTTTCTCTCGCAACTGGGGAGTATAGCACGTTGACTGATGTTGCCGACTTGTATAAATACCGCGTCCAAGCTTGAACAGGATATCATCTTTCACCATCTCCCTGAGATACCAGGAAAGCGTGACTTTTGATATGTTGATAATACCGTTTAGATATGAAAATAGATCGGCAAACCGGAAAGATTCCCGATTTTCCGCATACGTCAATATGGCTGCTCTCGTCTCAATCATTGATTGTATTCATTTTCTGATGCAAAGATAACTATATAACGGCAAATATTCAAATATTTGCCGTTATATAGCGCTGTCAAGTCTTATGAGTCAATACATCAGTTCAAGATTGTCTCTATTCTCTTGTGTGCATTGAGCCTCGGCAGGGACAGGCGTTTTGACGTGCGAAGTTACTGCGTCCGGGAGGAACGTCAAGTGACGCTGCGCTTGTGGTCGGCGTCCGCACTCGTGAGCCTCCACAAATTCTTCTCGTGCCTCAAACAATTTGGGTATCCCTCGCTTGCCGCTGACTACACACTTGCCTTATCCTCCCTTTATGGCCGCAGTCGTGGAACAGCACGAAAAACGGCCAGCCCTGCCGGAGAAGCTCAAAGAGCTTCAAACAAAAGGGAGAAAATTAACTCAAACGCTCAAACATCAAATGACTATGCGAGTAAAAAGAATGAAAGTAGCAGAGGGCAAACGGCTCAATATCGGGCAGTTCCCAAATTTCCACCGCTCCGGCTCCATTAGGGGCATGAAAAAACTCTACTATGGCGAGAACTGCCTTTTGGTACGCTGTGGCAACTACATCTACAACGTGACCTCCGAACCCTCAATCTACAATCAGGCAACAATCTAAATCATAAGAACATGGAAAATTATAACGGAATAGCAATATCCAACAACGACAAGGAATTTGTCGTGGCGTTTGACAACTTTGTCAACGGCAAAATGCAATCCGCAACCAACACAGGAAAGGCACTCGCCACAATACACCGCTATTTGCAGTCGCAGGCTTTCAAGGTGTGCGTGGCTTATATCCGTCAGCTCGCTGTCAACTACCGCACCGGCTATTATGACGAGCGGAACGAAACGACAGCCCGGAGAGCGGCGATGATGTACGACACACTGATGAACGGCGATGAAATCTATGACCCCGAATATAAGGAACTAAAGGATAAAAGCGTATGAACGACACCGATTTTCCCGAATACGGACGCCAGTGCGAGTTGCTGACACCGTGGCGAGGCTACCACCGTGGCACAATCGTAGGACTGAACGGCTACCGCTTCATCATCGAGGTAAGCAGTGGCGCGAGGATTGAACTTTACGAAGATGAAATTGAATTTGACTGACTATGAACAGACTGTTGACACCGAAATTTGAGGAAGCCATAAAGGACTATCCTCTGTACTCGCAGGACGGCAAGGAGAGAAATGCCGTGTGCGTGGCGATATTCACTATCGGAAATATCTGTTGGTTTGTGCTTGAAGGAGGCAAAGAGGGAGACGATACAATCCTTTACTGCATAGTGGTCGGACTCGGCGAAGATGAATACGGCTATGTGTCGCTCAAAGAACTTGCCGATGTCGAACTTGACTATCGCAAACAAGGCTTCGGCATTATCCGAGTGATACAAATGCCGTATTTCACCCCATGCCCCATAGGGCAAATAAGCGATGAGAGGCTTCAAGACTTCTTGAACCGCCTTTATGATTGACCGAACACGTCAGCCGTGGTGTTGTGCCACGGCTGACATTACCGAAAAATTCGGTCTGCCACCTCCATGCCGGACGTGGCAGACATAAACGTGTACTGACATGATTTTACAAACCATAATCCAAGTTGCCGCACAATGCGGCTGGAGTGTGACCGCCAATGTGAGAGACGGAAACATCACCTCTTTCGATTTCCGGCGGAATACCGAGAGCGGAGTGCCGTTCTGCTTCTCAGCCGACATGACCGGTAGCAAACCGACTTCGCTGGTGGACGACATACTGTCGTTCATCGACGCTTTCCAACCCGACATCTTCGCGCGGCAGTGGTGCCGGATTTCGGGTGCCGGAGAGAGCCGATATGCCCAAACACTCTCCGACATGGACGGCATACGCACCCGGGCATGGCTACTCGCCATCGACCTCTCCGAAGCCTTCGCCGCTCCGCGCCCCTCGCCGTGGTATCTCTGGAACTGACAGTGCCGTTTTATCGGTTCTTCCGTTTTCTTCCCCGCTTGACCTGCGGGTGGTCGAGCAGGAAAATTATGTCGCTTCCGAGTATCAGCCTGTGCCAGCCGTTTTCCGAGCGGCGGTATGGGAGTACCGGGGGCGATTGCCTCATGTATTCGTAAATCGTTGTATGGCTTATGCCGAGCAATTTTCTTGCCGCCATCACCGAATATAGCAAATCGGGGACTATCCTGTGAAAATCAGGGCGCATGGCTTTTCTCCCCACTTTCCATCACCGCCTGCCGGCGGTATGCGTTTATGAAAACTTCGGCGGCTTCCACTGCCATCTCTGCGGAGAGGCTGATATGCGCTGGCCACCTTGTAAGACGGTTCTCCGGAGTCACGACATCCGACAACCGAATGTCGTGATAATACAGCGCGACCGCAAGGTCATATTTCCGCTGTTCCCAATCTATGGGTGTAGGTTGTACGTTGTCTTTCATTTTTCCATGTTCTTTTGAGTGTTTATCCTGAATGTCTTTCCTCGCAAGGCGACGAAATTGAACATCTCCTTGAAGCGGTCATATATCCTCTCGCCATAGGCCTCCTGTATCTGGTCGATTGTGAAGTTGGTGGTGGCATGGGTGAACTGGTGGTAGCGGTTGTCGTAGCGTGACTGGAAGATGTACTGCATAACATTCTCGAAGTTGCCGTACCTTCCTGTCGGCAATGTCTCGCTGCCAAGTTCGTCAAACGCCTGTCTTGGACTGTCGATATACTGCCTGATGCCCCGGTAGCCTCCGTATATTGACTCATCGGCGTAAGCGGCGCATACATCAATCACGTTGTCTATCCGGAAATAATACCGGTTGCCCTCGATGTGCGGCCTCACAAGGTAGCAGAACTCCCTGATGATTTTCAGCATGGTGGATTTGCCCGTACCTATGTCGCCCCAAATAAGAAGCCCCTTGTCCGGATCAAGGTTGCCGTCATAGTCCATCACCGCCCAGTGAACGATGTCGTTGTATGCCGGTTTCATTTCTTCCCTCACTGTGAAGCCCGGGCAGACAGCAACGGCACACTGCATGAAAAGTGTCTTGTATTCGCTAATCCTCGATAAGTCCACAGTTCGGTTTGATCGGCGTTCTGCGGCCTCTCTGATTTCCCTGACGGCTTCCGCCGGGTTTATTTTCTTTGGGTATGCCATTGTTCCGTTCTCGTTCTAATCGGGCGCGGGCCCAGTTGAAAAAATGATCCTTGCACTCCTGCACGGTCTGATGATTCTTTTTCTTGATCCTGCACTCCTGAAAAAAGTCAGGAAGCATATTTTCAAGTATCTTCCTTTCGCAGTGCAAGGCTCCGGCTATTTCGTCGAGCGAAGCCGTATCCTTTGAAAAAATTTCAAAAACTTCTCCTTCACGCGCGGGGGAGAGAGAATTTTTATTTATATTATTATCTATATAATATATGTCCCCAAAGGTGTCCCCAACAGTGTCGGAAGAAGTGTCCCCATTTGTGGGGGATTGAGCTTCTGAAGAAGCCCCGATAGCCGTTGTATCCGATGGAGCCATGATTGAAAAGCCGGGTATCTGATCCATGACAAGCACCGTGTATAATGTCGCGTTGCCTATTTCAAGTCGCCGTATCCACTTCTGCGCCTCAAAAATCCTCATGTATCTTCCTACTGTATCTTTGTCCGCTCCGATTGAGGCGGCCAGTTTTCGTGTCGAGGCCACGAACTGACCGGGCAGGATGTCTATTGTCGTGCCTTTTATGGGATATGTGCCTTTGGCTCTATGCACGCGGAAAAGTATCTCCAGCCAGAGATGTACCATCCGGCTCTCGGAGTAGAGCCATTCCACGTCGCGGAGATAGTGCATTACGGGTATCCATGAACGGTTCATTTCGGCTGTTTATATTCTTGGGGTACATATATATTGGAGTTGTGCGTATGCCTCAGGCTTTTCCGCTTGGAGTGTCAACATCGCGGTCTGTCACATATAGTTCCTTCGGGAACACCACACATCCGGCAATCCTCTCTATCTCTTTCTTGCAGAAGGAGGGTATGCAGCAGCATCCGGCTTTCCAGTTATAGAATGTCTTGCGTTTGATGCCTTCTCCGCAGGCTCTTACTACCGCTGTCACGAAAAAACGGTGGTCAGTATGGGGTAGCGTGGCGAGATAGTCGTTAAGACACTTGGAGTCAATCTCTTTGATCTGTTGTGTAGTCATAATTTCGTCCTTTAAGATTAAATGAATCAGGTCTGCCGTTTTTTTTCAAGTGTTGCGTATCCGGCACGCTCCCTCACATCGTAAAGAGAGAGGAAAAAACGCCGCCCGTTACGCTCCGCTTTCAGGGAGCCGTCATGTATCGCGTCGCGTACACGCTGGTCTGAACAGTGCATGATCTCCGCCGCCTCACGCACGGTTATCTTTCTGTCGGGAGGCACCGGTGCGGTGATGTTCCGCTTTATCTCTTCAAGGGTGTTCTCAATCCTTGTGAGCCTCATTGTTATGCGTCTGTCTTCACTCATAGTCGTATCCGTTTTATAAGCTGTTTGACATTTTTTCTTTTAGCAACCATTAGCTATGTTTAGAAAAATGATTATCTTTGCAATTAGAAATAATTAATCTAAATTAGGTAGTTGCATTAACACTAACAAACTAATTGTACTAAATGATTGTTTGAAGTGTTATTATTGGAAATACCTAATCAAATTTATTATAAAATATAAACATGAGTTTATGGACAACATAAGAAATAGGGTGAGACAGGCGATGGAATGGCTGAAAGACAACAGGCTGTTCAACTCCAACCGTGTCATTGCGGAAAAGATGGGCTACAATCCCAGTGTCGTGTCACAGGTGATAACCGGCAAATCCAAAGTGACGGAACGCTTTGTCAAAAGCCTGTGCAGCATATACCAGCCCCTGAGTTTCGATTGGATATGGAACGGGAATGGGAACATGATACAGGAGACAGTTCCACGACAGCCGGAAGCGGATCCGGAGCCGCCGCAGATGGACCGCTTCTCATATATCCTCGCTGACATGGCTGAGATCATAAAGAACATGACGGCCTTCATGGGGCCGATGAATAACCGGCTTGAACGTCTGGAAAAGAGGATTGATGAACAGGCGAAGGAGATAGAACGGCTACGCTCTGAACTGTCTGCAAAAGAGAAAGCCGCCACCTCCCGGAAGAAGTGACGGCTGCACCCATGTTAAGGTAGAGATTATTTAAGTTTACCGAAGCCCTGTATGACGCTCGTCTGAAGCACATGGGCGTATTTCTCGGTCATTGCCACGTTGGAGTGGGCGAGCATCTTGCTCACAGTCTCGATACCCACGCCTTTTGTCAACGCCCACGTTGCAAACGTGTGGCGGCCTACGTGCATTGTCAGGTTGATGTGCAGACTGGCAAGGTTGGCGATTATCTTCAACTGGTCGTTGCATTTCTGGTTGCTCATCAGATTGAGGTTGTAGTTGTACTTTTTCAATATGGCTATCGCCTTAGGCAACAGCACAATCGTATAGGGCATACCGGTTTTCATACGCTTGTCTCGTATGCAGTAGTCCTCGCCCTGCCTGAACACGTCCGACTTCTTGATCTTCACAAGGTCGGAGTACGCCAGCCCTGTGTAGCATGAGAAGATAAACATATCGCGCACTTTCTCGGTCATGCCGTAGAGTTCAAGGGCTTCCACGCGATCACGTTCCTCTTCGGTAAGGAATTTTATGCCCTCCGATTTTCCACGCGAAATCCTCATGCCGTCGTATGGGTTGGACTCCAGCTTCTCAAACTGTATCGCCTCCACGATATAGGGTTTGAGGCGTTTGTGATAGCCGTGAACCGATGCCTGGGCTGTCACACGCTTGCGTATGAAATCGTCCCATAATCTGATGTTCTTTGGGGTGAGGTCGCTGAAGAAGCGTATCAGCCCGAAGTCGCGCAGGCATTTGAGCATCACCTTGTGCTGCTTGCGTGTTGACTCCGTGACCGGGCGCATGTCGATACGTTCCTCCAGCCAGTCGAGAAAACTTGCCGACGAACCCTGCAACTTCGTTTTCTTGACCTTTTTGAGAAGCGACAGGTCGTATTCGCCCTTTGTCGAGGCTATGGACGACATCTTCTCATGCAGACCGTCATAGACACGGCGTATCTGCTCGTTCAGATGGTCGGCCTGAGGGTGGTTGACCACCTCCTTGCCGTTCCACTGCTGCTTGAGTACAGCCACGCCGGTGGAGAGACGGACGCGCTCACGGTTGTACGACACCTCAATCTCCACGGTGCCGGGGTTGACGGCCGATGCCTTCTTGCGGCGGTCGAAAACAATCTTGATCTGTGGTATTCCTGCCATAAGTAAAAGATTTTAAGAATGATACATTCAAATTTCTCGTGATGTGGTACACGAAAAAGCGTGTACCACAAATTCCGGGAAATGTACCACACGTGTACCACATACCATTTCAACGCATCCAACAACGAGGCTGTTGCACGCCCCGAATCTTTTGGAAACATTTAGCACAAAATAGCAAATATCAGAGAGTTGGCACTCTAAACAGGCTCCGGTCGCTATGGCAAGACCGGGGCAGGAGACAACGGCTGATATTTGTTGGAAAAGCTGGTACATTTGTGGTACTTTTTTGTGGTACATTCACGAAATCTGTACCAAAGATAATGTGCTAATTCCGAACTAACAAATGCTAACTTTGGCTATCGGCAGGAAATACGGTTTGTGCTAAATCTTTCTAAATCAAGATTTTATAAAATTGCTAACACTTGCACATCAGTCACTTACGGACACGAAAAAAGGGCCACTGAAAAGTGACCCTTTAGTGATCCGCCTGGGGCTCGAACCCAGGACCCCAACATTAAAAGTGTTGTGCTCTACCAGCTGAGCTAGCGAATCATCCTTAGCGCTCTCGGTCTCCCGAAAAGCGATGCAAAATTACAACTTTATTTTGAATCTACCAAATTTTTCTTAAAAAATTTTTATTATTCGCATTGTTTTTATTTTTTCCACGCAAGTTTCAAAGTTTTACATTATATTTGTATGTTAAAAACTTATAGCCGTCGGCTCACGTTGATTTTCGGTTAAGATGAACGTTCCTGCGGCTGCAACCTGACATTTATGGATATTTCAGTTGTAATACCCCTGTATAATGAGGAGGAGTCTCTGCCCGAACTGACCGAGTGGATACAGCGCGTCATGGGTCATCATGGCTTCTCTTATGAGATAATCTTCGTCAATGACGGCTCGACCGACCGTAGCCTTGAGGTTATAAGAAGCCTGGCCTCAAGAAACGCCGCAATCCACGCCGTGTCGTTCTCGCGCAATTATGGCAAGTCTCCGGCTCTCAACACCGGTTTCATGCGTGCCAAGGGGGACGTGGTCATAACTATGGACGCAGACCTCCAGGACTCACCCGATGAGATTCCGGAACTCTACCGCATGATCACTCAGGAGGGTTATGACCTCGTGTCGGGTTGGAAGAAGAAGCGCTATGACCCGCTTTCAAAGACGATTCCCACAAAGCTGTTCAACGCCACTGCACGCAAGGTGAGCGGCATAAAGAACCTGCATGATTTCAACTGCGGCCTCAAGGCTTACCGCCGGGACGTGGTGAAACATATCGAGGTCTATGGCGACATGCACCGGTATATCCCCTACCTCGCGAAAAACGCCGGCTACAAGAAAATCGGTGAGAAGGTCGTACAGCATCAGGCACGCAAGTACGGCACAACGAAATTCGGTCTCGACCGCTTTGTGAACGGTTATCTCGACCTCGGCACCCTCTGGTTCCAGTCAAAGTTCGGCATCAAGCCGATGCATATCTTCGGTCTGCTCGGGTCGCTGATGTTCATAATCGGTTTCCTCGCCGTAGTGACCGTGCTTATCATGAAGATTGTATCGATGAATTCCGAATCGTACAACTTCTACATCACCAAGTCAGTCTATTTCTATCTCTCGCTTGCGTTCATGGTGCTCGGTGTGCAGTTCTTCTGCACGGGCTTTATCGGCGAGATGATTACCCGCAACTCTCCTGAACGTAACAATTATCTGATTGCCGAAGAATTCTGAAAAAGAGACCGACAAAACTTTCACAATGAGAAAACCGACCGCTTTACTCCTCGCTCTGCCACTGCTTATAGGCGCTTCCTGTTCCGACACTTGCTCCGAGAACAAGAACGCCCTGCCGTTGGCCGGATTCTACCCTTCGGGAGGCACGGAGAAAATCAGCCTCGACTCGCTTGAGGTGACAGGCGTGGGCATGCCCGGCGACTCGGCTCTCTCCGAAGGTGGCACCCGCATCGACCAGCTCTATCTGCCGTTCAGGATTGATTCGGACACGACCCGTTACGTGTTCCGCGACGCACACCTCTACGGCGGAGCACGCGACACAGTGACGTTCATCTACTCGCGCACGCCCCGGTTCGTTAACGTGGAGTGCGGAGTGAGCTACATATTCGGCATCAGGAGCATCACGAGCCAGGGAGTGCTCATTGACTCGGTGACTTGTCCCACCGGATTCATCGACAACTCGAATCTGGAGAATCTGAAGATATATTTCGCAGTAACCGAAGAAGGAGAATGAAGCATCTGCTCACCATATTACTGGCATTCGCGCTGTCGGCAGCTCTTCAGGCACAGACAGCGACCGACTCTGTACCCGGTTCCCCCCTCGCGACTGACCAAATCGGAACCGGTGTGGCCAAACCGGACTCCGTGACCGCGACACCCACCGTTACAGAAACGCCGTCGGGTCCAACCGTGACACCGGTCGATGTTGACGATGAAAAGCCGCGCACAGTGCTGCACTATTATGACAAACATGGCGAGCCGCTCGACGAACCTGTGCTGTTTCTCGCCACGCTCGACACCGTGCAGAAAGTCCGCTCAAAGCCGATATACCCACTCTACAACGGTCTCAATGTCGGTGTTAACTTCGGCGACGCTATATTCATCGCGGCCGGACAACGCTACGGAAGCTTTGACCTCTGGGCCAACGTATCGCTGCACAACTGGTTCTTCCCCACTATCGAATGCGGCTTGGGCTATGCCAACGACACGCCTGAGAAATCAAACTTCACTTACCGCACAAGCCCGTCATTCTATGCCAAGTTGGGATTGAACTACAACTTCCTGTACAAAAGCAATCCTGACTATCAGGTATTCCTCGGAGTACGTGCCGGATTCTCCTCGTTCAGCTACGACGTGACCGACATCAGGATAACCTCCGACTATTGGAACGAGACCCAGAACCTGTCGCTGCGCGGACTGCGTTCGACAAGTTTCTACGGCGAGGCACTCGCCGGACTTCAGGTCAAGATTGTCGGGAACTTCTCGCTTGGGTGGACTGCACGCTGGCACTTCAACATGCACACCTCAGCCGACGGCGACAACCGTCCATGGTTCATACCGGGATACGGAGGAGCATCCCCCATATCAATGACAGTATCGGCAATCTGGACGATACCTGCCAAAAAGAAAGAAAAAGATGCAATACCCGAAACGCCATAATTATAACAAAGACAATCCAATGGTAACCGGGTGCGGCGACATAAGAATCAAATCCATTATTCACCAATCTTGAATTCATATCATGAAGAAAAGACTTACAAACACACTGCGGCTGACAGCCGCCGGGGCATTGGTTCTGGCAGCGGCAACTACCGCACAGGCCAAGCCGGCCTACCGTGGCAACATCCCGGTCACCCAGCCCGACGGGACAACACTCATAACACGGCTCACCGGAGACGAACGTGCGCATATGACTTTCACAGAAGACGGAATTCCTCTTGCATATGATGATGAACTTGGCTATGTATACGCCGATTTCACTGCAAACGGAGAACTCGTGCCCACCGGAATGACCGCACACAACGCTGCAAACCGTAATGCAGCCGAGATCGAGACGGTCAGCAAAATAGACCTTGCGGCTCTTCCCGCCGTAATGGAGAAAGCACGCGCCAACAACACCCGCAGAAAGGCACAGCCGGCACGCACACCGGGAGTTGACCAGGGATACGGCCTCTGTTTCTCATCATTTCCCTCGAAGGGTGTTCAGAAGGGACTCGCCATACTCGTGGAATACACAGATGTCAAATTCAACGTCAAAAATGACGAGGAATATAAATACGAAAAGTATTCCAATTCAGACGACCCCGTCTACGACTACTGGAACGACCTTCTCAACAAGGAGGGATTCGACACTTTCGGAGCAACCGGATCAGCCCGCGACTGGTTCCACCTAAATTCCGCCGGCCCCGACGGTACCCCTCAGTTCTCACCTGAGTTTGACTTATATGGTCCGGTCACACTCCCTCAGTCAATGTCATATTATGGCAGAAACTCCGGTCTATATGGAGATGAGAAACATGCTCACGAAATGGTTATGCATGCATGCACCATACTCGATGACGAGATAGATTTCGCCGAATATGACCGCGACGGTGACGGCTATGTTGACAACGTATACATTTTCTACGCGGGATACGGCGAAGCCGACGGAGGTGGCACAATGACCGTCTGGCCACACTCATGGGATCTCCGTTATGCAGGTGCAACATTTGAACTTGACGGTGTAATATTCGACCATTACGCATGTTCGAATGAAGTATCGAGAATACCCATTTCTGAGGTTGCAGTCAAGAGTGTACCCGACGGCATAGGAACATTCGTACACGAATTCAGCCATGTGTTGGGACTGCCGGACCTTTACGAGACAAACTACACACTGAAGGGATCATATACACCAGGTGAGTATTCCGTGCTCGACTACGGTCCATACAACAACAATGGTCTTACCCCTCCCAACTACTCCGCCTACGAACGCTGGGCATTAGGTTGGCTCACACCCGAAAAATACAAGGCTGACGGCAACTATTCACTCGGCAACCTGGCCGATACAAACCATGCGTTCGTTGTACCGACCGAAAAGGAGACTGAATATTACCTCGTGGAAAATCGCCAGCAGACAGGCTGGGACGAATACATTCCCGGGCATGGCATGCTGATATGGCATGTTGACTACGACGAGAATATATTTGAGCAGAATGTCGTCAACAACCAACCCTCACATCAGTATGTGGACCTCATCGAGGCAAACAACAATCAAAACATCTGGGCGGCGGCCGGACATCCCTTCCCCGGCACTGCAAATGTCACAGCCTACCAGTTCCGCAGCTGGGCCAACAAAGATTGTGGCGTTATCCTCAGCGAGATTGCCGAGAACGCCGACGGCACTATCAGCAAACATGTGATAAACAAAAACTATTCCGCCGTCTCATCAATCATTGATGAGAACGACGGAAAAGAAAATGCAGAGTATTACAACCTTCAGGGAATCCGCATCGACAGACCCTCAAAGGGAATGTACATACGTGTTGCCGGAGGCAAAGCTACTGTCAGAACATCGGAGTGAAGGGCTCGCTCTTCACAAGACGCGAGTTAGCGTTACCCACCAGGTCGGCGGTCTTCGAAGTGTCAAGCTTCAGGACCGCCGCTCCTTTTTTAAGGTCGAGAGTGTTGAGGTCCACATAGTAGTAACCGGGATTTGTCACCAGCTCGAAGTAATAGCGGCGGTCGCGCACATTGGCATAGGTACGCCACTGAGTACTGCTCACATTAGGTTCCCCCTGAATCAGGTAAGTATAAGGCACACAACTGTTCACAAGGATACTACGGGTGATTGACACACCGAGGTCAGCATCACCGACAGCCTCGACATGGTGAGCGAAGTAATTGGCACGCACACATCGGTCTGGACTCGAAACCGTTCCCGGCAGCATGTGCTGGCCACCGATCTTGTCCCAATAGTCTATGATGGCTGTCATGGCCGGCCATTGCGGATCATTGGTCATAGCCTGATAATCACCCATGTCATGAATGGAAATCTTGCCATGGTCGAACTCGAAGATAATGCTCGCGCCCGTTGCATCGGTCACGCCCCAGTGAAGAGCGGAGACAGTGCCGCCGTCGAACGTCGCACCCTGAATATCGAACTGAGCGTTCTCAAGCATGGTGCGCACCTCCCCCACCGTGGCGCACTGGTCGAGCAACCATGCGGGAAACACCGCGAGCGACATCGTGTAAGGCTTCGTTGATGTCGAGTCATTGTAGACCGTACCCTTGCAGAACAAACCGCTGACCACGAGACCCTTCTCGTTCATTCCCTCGGTCACCCCACCGTCATAACCGACAGCGTAGACCGCACCATATTTCGATGTCCATTTGAGGGGATTGTCGAGATTGGAACTTACCTTCTGCATACCACGCGGATAGACATAAAGATTTGTCGGAATCGGGGTCTTCCAGTCGAGCGAGCGCCCCACTACATATAGATTGTCAGTACCCTTGTAGAGCACACGAGAACATGCGTCACCCTGCGCCGGGGCCAGAGCCATAAGCGCGGCGGCGCCCAGAGCGCCTATTGTTTTGCCTAAATGTTTCATAACTGCAATATGTTTGTCATAGTTTACTTAACTATAACAATCTGTAGTTACAAGTGGTTGGCGCGAAACAGGCTGTTTTCAATGATTTAACGGAACTTTGTCATTTACCCGCCCCGTCTCAGTTATTTATCAAAACCGGAGCTCCAGGCAACCCGACATACGGATATTCCGGGAAAGCCTCGCGGAAAACTTTGGCGACAATACGGGCGGAATCGAGCGATGACGCTGTGGCAGCCACCGCAAAATGGCGTCCTCCCGTAGCCCTGGCAGCAAAAGCCTCGGGAAAACCACCCGCGTGCAATGCTCCCACCGATGCCTTGGCGTTAGTGTCCATCTTATATACACCCACGGCTACAAGCCATCGGGCGGAGATACGCTCACCGTCGAGTGTGCGGAGACGTTCACGGAGCACATAGACCGAGTCGCCGTCAACCACACGCAACTGCGGGCCGTCATCACTCATCAGGCCCGAGGCCGGACGCATCTGCTCCTTGGCAACTTCCTGACGCTTGGAGACGGCAGCATCATAGGCCGCCTTGTAATTGTTCTCCGTAGGTTTGCAACCTACAAACATAAGCGCGACCATGGCCGCGCTTATGCAAATCATATGTTTTATTTTCATTTCTATTCTTTCTCCGCCGGAATTTACCGGCAGACACTTATCAGTTCGTCTGGATAATGAGGTGATTCGAGAGAGACCAGAACTTGGCGGGATTGGTAATCTCGATAGTCTTCGGACCATCCTTCTCACCTACGATACGGTAAGAACCCTCGGGCATGTTAGTCCAGATTTTCACCTTCTTCGCGTTGGTCGGGATTGAAGTCAGATTGCGCTTGTCGGCAGTCACGAAGTAAGAAGCGTCGAAATTACCCTTGAGCACCTTGGTCGTACCGAGGAATTTCTTCTCAAGGAGACCCTTGTTCTTCAGTTCCTTGTTAGAACCGATTGCATAATATACCTTGTTGGCCTCATTCTCGGCTGCTACAGTAGCCGCCTGAGCCTCTTCCTTGGCTGCGGTCTCTACCTTGACCTGCTCCTGAGTCTCGGCCACCTGGGTGTTGAGGTTTCCGATTTCCTCCTTGGCTTTGCTGAGGTCGCTCTCAAGCTGTGCGATCTTCGCATCCTGCTGCTCGATGTGCTGACGGAGCTGTGCGATGGTCTTTGCCTGCACGCTGTTCTCGTTGCCCGAAGCCTTCACCTTGGCCTCCATCGAGGCGAGAAGTTCCTTGTTGGCTGCGAGACGGGCCTTGATTGTGGAGAGATTGCGACGGATTTCCGCACGACGGTCGGCGGCATCACCGTTGCCCATATTATAGAGAAGACCTTCCTGGGTGTTGATAGAGTCGAGACCCGTGTAGATGTCACCCATCAGAAGCATGAGAGAGTCGTTGAAATTGGTGGCTTCCTCATATTCTGCGGTAAGGTCAGCGATTTTCACTGAATCCTCGTCGATTTTTTTCTGGTCCTTGCCTGCGCAAGAAGAGAGCAGAAGGGCACCGATGCCCAGGAACAACAAACTTTTTTTCATAGCAATTGAATTTTATAGTTTTTTTAATGGAATCTTAATCTCCGGCACGCCGGAAAATCACTTGTCCGGTCGACAGGAATCCTTATCCTGTTTTGCCGGAGCTACGATGATAACAATTTCTCCCTTGGCTTGGTTCGCTTCATAGTGCGAAGAAAGTTCAGAAAGTGTGTCGCGGCGTATTTCCTCATGCAGTTTCGAGATCTCGCGGCACACCGCCGCCTGACGTTCCCCGCCGAATGCCTCGGCAAGCTGGCGCAATGTCCTCGCCAACCTCAGCGGCGACTCGTAGATTATCACCGTGCGCTGATCGGCAGCGAGTTGCGCGAGCCGCGTGGCACGTCCTTTCTTCAGCGGCAGAAAGCCCTCGAACGTGAAACGGTCGCATGGAAGCCCCGAGGCAACAAGGGCCGGGACAAAAGCCGTCGGGCCCGGCAGGCATTCCACCTCAATTCCGGCATCGCGACATGCGCGGGCAAGCATGAACCCGGGATCGGAGATTCCGGGAGTACCCGCGTCCGAAACAAGAGCTACATCCTTTCCGGCGAGAATCTCCTCTACCAGGCCATCGACGGCACGGTGCTCATTGTTGCGATGATGACTCCGCATCGGAGTATGGATGTCGTAATGACGCATCAGAACCGCACTCGTGCGGGTGTCCTCGGCAAGAATAAGGTCTGCCTCCTTGAGTGTGCGGATAGCACGGAAAGTCATATCCTCAAGATTGCCCACCGGCGTGGGAACTATGTGCAAACGCCCGCTCATCGTCCGAAATACTCTTTGATTATGTTCATGAAGTCAATCACGTCGGGTTCCTCCGGATTCAGCTCCATCTCGCCGTAGAAAATCTCCTCGGCCTCCTCGTAGCTGTCGAGAGTGGCGATATGATCCATCGCGGCATTGAAATCAGCGTCGCTGCCACCGAAGATAGAACGGCGGAAACGGAAACGGTCATTAAGACAGAAAGCGGGCTTTACAACCTTGCCGGGCTTTTCTTCAGCTACAGGCGCAGCAGGTTCTTTTATCATTGTCTCCTGAACATAAGTTGCCTTTGTCACAGGTTCGTCAACAGGTGCAGTTTCCTCATTATCCACAGCATACAGCGGTTCCTCATCCTCAATCTCCTCCACAGTCTGCTTGGCTGCGAGCCGTGTTGGTTCCGGCACCACTTCGACCACTCGTTCCGCAGCCTTTACCGGTTCCGGTTTATTCTTAGTGGAGAGAGTAGCGAGAGCTGTACGCGCCTCGTCAAGACGCATCGTGATCAACGGCAACAGATCATCGAGTTTGTCACCGCGCAGCTGGAGCAGCTCAAGCAAGCCCTCCGCCTCATATATCCTGTCCTTGATTTCGTTGAGAGTCTTCTTCATTTCTTTCAATTATTCGTTTGCCAAAATCCCCATCCTATCCCTCAGTATCAATAAGACGAATCCTATTCCTCCGTATCCGCATCTCCGTTCACGCCGAAAGTTTTCAACAACAGTTTCTGCAACTCCGCACGGGCGGCTCCACGGTTGGACATCTCGTTCATCATGACGACCACGATGTGTGTAGGGGCATAATCCTCGTCGAGCTTATAACCGGCGTAGCACTGGATTCCGCTCATAGACCCGGTCTTCATAGCTATCTCACCTTCCAGGCCGGTACCCGCCAGAAAGTTCTTGAGCGTACCCTCCTGACCCGCCAACGGAAAGAAAGATGCGTAATATGGATTACCGGCCATATGGTCAAGCACATCGGCCATGAACCGGGCCGTCACCCTGTTGGAGCGCGACAGTCCGGAGCCATCCACAATTTTCACCCCCTCCATATGAGCCTTGCGGTGCTTCCAGTATTTTGTCTCCTCCTCGGCACCGGTAGCGGTAGAACCGTTGTCACCATATTTCATTCCGACCGTCCGCAGCATGGCCTCGGCAAACTGGTTGTCACTGCGCATCATGCAGGAGCGCATAATCTCATCGACCGTAGCCGAGCGGTGCTCCCCTATCTTGTGACGGGCGCCCTTGTCGGTTTCCTCACCGAGCAGGGTTATTCCCTCGCGGGTAAGAGCGGCGCGGAGACGCGTCTTGAAAACCGCCGAAGGATCCGACACCGAACGCTTGCCGCTGGCGTTATCCTCGAAATTGAAGCCATGCGAGCCGGTGCCATAAGAATGAGGCAGGTCTCCGGAAGCCCATGTGGGGTTTACCGACGGCCCCGGAAAATCGCTCTCATCTATCACTATATCACCTCTCACTGTCTTTACTTTCAGATCTTTCAGACGCTCGACAATCTCTGAAACGATGTCGGGTGACTGAGGCTCGTTACGCGTGTTGATGCTCGGGTCGCCCGATGCCACGATAAGAATATCACCCTCGAGCACACCATCCTTGACGCGCCCGGTGGTATATACAGGCGTCCCATAGCGGAACTTGCTCCCCACCTTGTCAAGAAGCGTGGCGGTAGTGACACTCTTCATGATTGAGGCCGGAATCAGAGGCAGGTCAGCATTATGCGACACAAGCTCCTTGCCCGTTTTAAGGTCAATGACCAGGACAGAGGTCTTCGGAGCATTGATCGAACGGCTACCGGTGAAGTCAGAAAGTGCATCAGCCTGCACCGTCAGAAACGTGGCAAGCGTCAGCAACAACAGGAGCATATGTCTTTTTACAATATTCATGTCACAAAATTAACCAATCCCCTCGGTTATCGCAAAAAATTAACTAATTTTGTATATCCACGGAAGCGATGCGGTCAAGCTGACGATTACTCAAAATCTTACGATTACAAAATAATCGGACCGTCCGCACATCATACTACATAGATCGACTTCCCGGAACACTTAATATAAAACAACTTTTGTTGTGGATTGTTAAAAGTGTGTTTGAATTTAAACACACTATAAGAAAAACAAAAAATACTGACTATGGAACGCCGACCCTATACCTTCGACCGAGTGGTGCGCATCGTCTTCTCGATTTGCGGCATCCTGGTGGTCATCTACCTGCTCGACGTGCTCAAAGGGGTTCTGCTACCCTTTCTTGTTGCATGTCTCATAGCTTACATGCTTGAACCTATTGTAAAGTGGAACATGCGCCTCACTCACCTACACTCCCGCTTCATACCGGTAATGCTCACCCTGCTTGAGGCCTGTATTGTCACGGGAGGACTGTGCGCCGTGGCTTTCCCATATATCGCAAACGAATGTGCGCAGATGACCGAGATGGTCAAGGCTTACGCCACGGAACAGATCCAGATTCCCTACATCTCCGAAAGCATCCACCGGTTCATACGCGAGAACGTCGATTTCAATCAGTTGTCGCGGCTGCTGTCGCGCGAGGAATGGCGTGACATTATCAAGAAAGCACTGACTTCTTCATGGAACTTCCTCACCTCGGGTGTGGCCCTGGTGGCAAGCATAGTCAGCTGGCTTGTGGTGATAATCTACGTGCTCTTCATCATGCTCGACTACGAAAGGCTCATGCTAAGTTTCAAGCAGCTTGTCCCCCACTCGCAGCGCACACGCGTCTACCGCATCGTCTCCGACATCAAGAACGCCATGAACCGCTATTTCCGCGGGCAATTCCTGATTGCCTCGCTCGTGGGAATACTCTTCTCGATTGGCTTCCTTATAATAGGATTGCCGATGGGAGTGGTGCTCGGCCTCTTTATCGGGGTGCTTAACCTCGTGCCTTATCTCCAGCTCATATCGCTGCCGATATGCGCCATTCTCTGTCTGGTATGGACGGCCGGAACGGGTGGAAACTTCTGGGTAATATTCTGGGAGTCGATGGCTGTATATGTCGTGGTGCAGTGCATACAGGATCTTGTGCTGACACCGAAAATCATGGGAAAGGCCATGGGGCTCAACCCGGCCATAATACTTCTTGCTCTCTCGGTGTGGGGCAGTCTGCTCGGCTTCATGGGCCTCATCATAGCACTGCCGCTCACCACACTCCTTCTTTCATACTATAACCTCTACGTAATAGAACGCAACAGCCAATGGTAAACATCACATCACTGCCCCTCGCTTCAGTCTACGCGTCACTGCCGAAAGAGACCACCGTCTCTGACATGAAGCAGATACAGGAAAAACTCGACCCCGGAGCGGAAACATCGACCAACAAGGAAGAGGAACACACCAACGGACTCATAGCCGACCTCGCCTGGATTCTTCTGTTGGGTGCGATCGTCACCCTTCTGTTCAAGCGGATGAAGCAACCCGTGGTGCTCGGTTACATACTTGCCGGATTCCTCGCAAGTCCCAAGTTTGTATATCTCCCCTCGATTGCCAACCCTGAGAATATATCCTTCTGGGCAGACCTGGGAATCGTGGTCATAATGTTCTCCATCGGACTTGAGTTCTCTTTCCGCAAGCTGTTGAACTCCGGCAGTTCGGCTGTGGTCACGGCTCTGATTGTAATCACCGGAATGACGTTCGCCGGATTCGGTGTCGGTTACATTCTCGGGCTCAACATGATAAACCGCATCTTCCTCGGCGGCATGATCTCCATGTCATCGACCACGATAATCATGAAGGCGCTTTCGGACCTCGGCATGAGGCAACGCAAGTTCGCCTCGCTCGTATTGGCGGTGCTTATAATAGAAGACCTGTTCGCGGTGCTTATGCTGGTGCTGCTTTCCTCGCTCGCCATGGGCGACGTGCAGGGTTCGGAACTGCTGTTCAGCATCGGCAAGCTGCTCTTCTTCCTTATCATCTGGTTTGTGGTGGGTGTCTATGTTCTCCCCTCATTCCTCACGAAATCATGGCGGTTTCTCAACGACGAGACTACCCTTGTGGTTGCCATGGGACTCTGCTTCGCAATGGCGGTGTTCAGCGTGATGTGCGGATTCTCGCTTGAGTTGGGAGCGTTTGTCATGGGTTCCATTCTTGCCGGAACAGTGATGGCCGAACGTATGGAGAAGGTCATAGCTCCCGTGAAGAATCTCTTCGGAGCCGTATTCTTCATCTCTGTGGGTATGATGGTTGACCCCGCCGTACTCGTGGAATACTGGTGGGAAATCCTGCTGCTTGCCTGCGTGGTGATAGTCGGCATGATTCTGTTCGGCTCGCTCGGTATGCTTGTTACGGGCCAGAATCTGCGCGTGGCGATCGAGAGCGGCTTCACTCTGACACAGATCGGTGAGTTCTCGTTCATCATAGCCTCGCTCGGCATGAGTCTCGGCGTTCTCGAGCCGCGCATCTACCCCATTATCGTGGCTGTGTCCGTGCTGACAATCTTCACAACCCCCTACTTCATAAAGATGAGCGAGGGAGCGGCCAACTTCGTGGAGCGTCATCTGCCCGAGGGTCTCCGCTTCCTTATAGACCGTTATTCGGGTCAGAGCTATGACTCAAGCGAGACCAAGCATCTGTGGCGCGTGGTGCTGAGCCGTTATCTGTGGCGCATAGTGCTGTATTCTGTCGTGCTTCTCGCCGAGATCCTTATCTCGCAGGCATTCCTCTTCCCCCTCGCCGACAAGTATTTCGGCGGCTTTGGCCATATCGTGGCTACAGTAGTGACAGTCATTGCCATGCTGCCCTTCCTTATCGCGCTCACATTCAGCAGTACCGAGCCTACCGAGAAAATCCGTCTTCACCAGACAGCCGCCTTCTACGATGTGCCACTGTTGGCCATGCGTATAATCCGCTATCTGGTTGCCCTCTTCTTCATAGTCTATTTCACAACGGTGGCTTACTCCTCGCTTACCGGCTGGCTTGTCGGCGCCGGATGCTTTGTGCTGGTGCTCATATTTGCAAGTACCAAGCTCGTGCGCCGATACCGCACCATGGAGACCAAATTTCTCAACAACCTGAATATCCGCGAGAACACCCGTCTGGGCATCAACAACAATCTTGTCGATGACATGCACCAGGCATTTATCGAGATTGACCAGGACACTCCATTTGTCGGTGACAAACTTCTCGACTCCGGACTTCGACGCGACTATGGCGTGAGCGTGTCGAGCATACAACGTGGCGAGACCTACATGCCGCTGCCGTCGAAAGATGCGCGGATTTTCCCGGGCGACGTGTTGGGAGTGATCGGATCAGATGAGCAGTTGCGCCGTCTTAACCATGACATCGAGACCTCGCGCAAGGCAGCCATGTCGGAACCACCCCGCACACAGGAGCATGTGGAACTGACAAGCATAAAACTCAACCAGTCGTCGCCGGTTGTGAACAAGCCGTTGCGCGACACGGACATCCTTCACGACTTCTCATCGATGATTGTCAAGATGAAGCGTGGCGACGATTTCCACCAGCCGCAACCCGACCTCGTGCTGCAACCGGGCGATGTGATATGGGTGGTTGGTGACCCCAACTACTTCGCCGCACTTAAAGGTGCATGACCATGCAACTTTAATGATTGCCGGAATGTTATGATTACGTAATCTGAACTCTAAAATAAATGTCATTCAGAAATATAAAACAGATTTACAAGATATGAGAAACCTCTACATCGCAGGCATCTGCCTGCTGTTTCTCGCTTCGTGCGGGAGCAACAAGAAAAGCGCGGGTGCGGATTCTTCAGATTCCGCACAGACGGCGCAGATGGAATCGCCGGTTGCCGGACCGACCGAGTTCTTCCTTACTCACGATTCAATCGGCCCGGTTCACGTCGGCGAACAAATTGCGCAGCTCCCAGAAGCTGTGGCAAATCTCTATGACGTTGTTCTCCCCACGGAGACACCCGATGCGATGGCCTACACATATCTGTTGGCTGATGTTCCGCAGTTCACTATCTATGACTTCATGGAGGGTAAGGTAGATGTCATCGCGCTCGAAGGCAACGCACGCGCCGTCAGCACTCCAGACGGTCAGATCCGCGTAGGCGACGAGTTCTCGAAGGTTCTCGCACTGAAAGGTGTGGAATCAGAATGGGAATCGCTCGACGACACGGGCATCTGGTACTGGAAATGGAACGGTCTCTATTTCGGCGTTGACGAGTCAGGCATCAGCGAGAAACTCGGCGAGGCACTATGCAACGGCCAGAAACCGCCCCGCGCCGCCGATTTCACCCCCGACGTAAAAATCGGCTACATCGCCACCGGCCTCCCCTTCTGATCACCCATAATTGACATACCGTACATGGTTGGGTGTACGGAAACGGACAGTTGACCGCCTGCGTACAGCAGGCGGTTTTGTTTTATATCTGATTGACAAACGGTTGCATTTTTGGCATTGGTAATGTATATCTTTTGGCAAACAGATTTTCCAAATGGACAGAGAACTGACTGACAAAGAAAAGAAACATATACGTATGCGCAAATGGCTACGTATCGGTATCGCCGCAGCCGCCATATGCGCTGTGTCCGGAGGAATACTCCTCTTCGGCCCTCCGGGCGTAAAGGAGACCGACTTGAAGATGGGTAAGGCGGAACAGGGACGCATTGAGAGCAGTGTGACCGCCACCGGTAAGATTGTGCCTCTATACGAACAGGCAGTCGTATCACCTGTATCCACCCGCATCTTGGAGGTATATTGCGACGAGGGGGATTTGCTTGAAGAAGGGGCATCGATGCTGCGCCTCGACCTTGCCTCGACCGAGACGGAACTGCGACGTATCGGAGACGAAGTAAGCATGAAGCAGAACGAGATTGAGGAATCCTCACTGCGTGCAGCCACTCAGCTAACCGACCTTGAGATGCGGATCCGTGCCAAGGTTATGGCGGTAGACCATCTTAAAGCGGAAGTTGAGAACGAGAAACGACTTGACAGTATAGGGAGCGGCACGGGCGACCGGATTCGCGAAGCTCAATTGGCGTATGAGACTGGAAGGCTCGAACTGGAACAGATGCGCACCCAACTGCTCAACGAGCGGAAAGCATCGGCGGCGGCCGCACGCAGCAAACGGCTTGAGGGTGATATAACCCGCCGCAACCTGACAGAGATGCAGCATACCCTCGACGATGCCCGGATACGCACACCGCGACGCGGCACTGTCACGTACATAAACCGCAACATCGGCACCAGCATCGCCGCCGGCGAGAAACTCGCCACCGTGGCTGACCTCACACACTTCAAGGTGGCGGGCGAGATTGCCGAAAGCAACTCCTCAAAACTGACTTCGGGTGCTGATGTAAACATACGTGTGAACCGACAGCTCCTGCATGGTCATGTGAGCACAATCTCGCCGAAGAGCCAGAACGGCATGGTGGAGTTCTCGGTGATTCTCGACGATGACTCTGGCGCATCACTCCGGCCGGGCTTGCGCACAGACCTCAACGTGGTCTATGACATACTCGACGATGTGGTCCGCATACCCAATGGCCAATATTTCCAGGGACCAGGAACATATGTGATGTTTGTCAGGACTGCACCCGACCGCCTTGAACGCCGCAACGTGGTGCTCGGAGACAGCAACTTCGACTTCGTGGAGGTGAAGAGCGGCATAAATCCCGGTGAGGAAGTCGTGGTAAGCGATATGAGCGTGTACAAGGATAAACGTCAGCTCAAAATCAAGCAACCCTAAATACAGCTGAATTTAAACAATAGCAAATAATTAAAACACAACAATATGGCAATAATCGAACTGAAAGATGTGGACAAAGTGTACCGCACGAAAGAAATCGAGACTCTCGCTCTCGAAAACGTCAATATCGACATTGAGAAAGGGGAGTTTGTAAGCATCATGGGACCGTCGGGTTGCGGAAAGTCAACCCTGCTGAACATAATCGGTCTGCTCGACACTCCGACACGCGGCACCGTGAAGATTATGGATGACCTGACAGCCGGAATGAACGACCGCCGTCTCTCGGCATTCCGCAACCATAACCTCGGTTTCGTGTTCCAGAGCTTCCATCTTATACCGTCGCTCAATGTGATCGACAACGTATCACTGCCACTCGCCTACCGCAGCGGTGTGACCGCCGGGGAGCGTGACCGCCGCGTGCGCGAGGTGCTGACACGACTCGGCCTTAGCCACCGCATGAAGCATTTCCCCGGCCAGCTGTCGGGCGGTCAATGCCAGCGCGTGGCTATTGCAAGAGCTATTGTGGGCGACCCGCAGATTATCCTCGCCGACGAGCCGACGGGAAACCTCGACTCCAAGATGGGACAGGAGGTCATGGACATTCTCCACGCCCTCAACCGTGAGGATGGGCGCACCATAGTCATGGTGACGCACAACGAGTCGCAGGCGCAGTCTACGGACCGCATAATCCGCTTCTTCGACGGCCGCCAGGTAAAATGATTCCATAACCATCAGAGCTACTGACAGATGAATTACCTAAAACAAATATTATTCGAAATGCGTCATCAGAAGATGATGATGTGGGTCTCTATCGGAGGCACCGCATTGGCAATCTTCCTGGTCATGACGTATTTCATGGGCGAGCAGCTGAAGACACCTGCCGTCGCCCCCGAACTGAACCGTTCACGTATTGTGTCGGGACAGAATATCCATTTGCTTTTCACATTTCCTGACATGAACAGCAAAGAAGTGTCAACCTCACTCGACTACGACCAGACACATTTCTTCTACGACAATCTCGATGGTGTCGAATTGATGTCATTTATGAGCATGTGGGAGAACAGCACAGAAGTCGGGAACAGTATCGAGGACGCTGTGGTCATGTCAATGAAGAATACCGACGAGAACTATTGGAAGATGTATGATTTCACTTTTATCGAAGGAAAACCTTACGGATCGACCGAATGTGAATCGGGAGAGAAAGTGGCTGTCATCTCCCGGAAAGTTGCCCGTCGCCTTTTCGGAACGGAAAAGAGTGTGGGAAAAGATATAAAAGTTAATGGAATCCCTTACCGCATAACAGGAGTTGTCAAAGATGTAAACCCTCTTCTTGAAACGGCTTACTCAGACATCTGGCTTCCGCTCGGGCCTGAAGAACGTGCGGAAAAAAGCGGCTATGGAGTTGGTGATGGCAATATACAGGTCAAACTGCTGCTTCGACCAGGAACTGATGTTGAGGCCCTGAAGAAGGAGGTCGAGCGCAGATACACCATATACAACAAACAACATGAAGGTGAATATAAGGCTACATATCATGGTCAGCCCTACACCGACATTGTGGTCTCGAATCATGATTACGGCAGCAACACCACCCCCGACACGCATCCGGGGCGCACATTGAACTTCATAGTTTATGTCATACTCTTGATATTGCCGGCAATCAACCTGAGCAGCATGACAGGGAGCCGCCTGAAAGTCCGCGAATCAGAGCTTGGTGTGCGACGGGCTTTCGGAGCATCGAAAGCTTCAATTGTCAGGCAGCTTCTCGGCGAAAACCTGATAATTACCTTGGCCGGGGGAGCAATCGGACTGATATGCAGTGTCCTATTCTCATACCTGCTGTCCGGCTTATTCATGGAATTCGGCATAGATCACGAATCCTCTCTCATCGAGAGTACAGTCAAACCCGAATTAGGGATGCTCTTCTCTTGGGAAGGATTTCTACTCGCCCTCCTCTTCTGTTTTATACTCAATCTGATCAGTGCGTTCGTCCCGGCATGGAAAGCAGCTCGTATCCAGCCGGCAACCGCAATCGCACGTAACCGCAACAATTAAGCATAATGAAAAGAAACCTGTTAAAGCAGATGGGAAACGAGTGGCGCGACAACATCTGGCTCATATTCGGACTCGCAATCGTCACACTCGCCGTCTGGCTCCTCGGCCTGAACATGTGGACCCAGATATCAGGATACCTCGAACCACGCGGTTTTGATCCTGAAAATGTATTCTTTGCGGAATTTAAGACAATCCCTTCGGAAAGTCCTGAACACTCGGATTACGGAGAGGAGGAAAATGCGCTCCTCTTGCGTGACCGGATAGCATTGTTGCAGCGCATCCGTGAAAGCAAATATGTAGAAGCCGTAGGAATTGGCAACAACGCGCTTCCTTATAATTTCGGTTATTACGGCATGCAACTCGAACGCCGGGATGTGCCTGACGATTCAGTAGGCTTCGGAGGTAACCTACGCATAATGACACCGCAGATGGCAATCGTCCTCAGACTCAACAGTCATGAAGGCAAAACGCCGGAACAGCTGGCTGCAATGCTTGCCAAAGGCAATGTGCTTATCGGAGCCGGAAGCTACAGCGAGGATGCCGGCCTTAAGATTGAAGATCTGAAAGGTCATACGTTGGCATTTTATGGAGATTCAACAAGGACTTTCCGTCTTGGATCGGTAATAGATGGAATCAAAAGGTCTGACTATGAACCCAACTGGAGCGGGACTCTTGTAATTCCGGCCGATGAAATGACACATTTGGGCTTATCGCAGGTTGCAATCCGTGTCAAGCCGGGATGCGGTGCCAAATTCAAGGAAGAATTCCTGTCTACTCCTGAAATGAGAAGGCACGTCAACCTCTACATCTCAGGACTCACACCACTCACATATGCAGGGATTTCTGTCAACAATTCCTCGGCAATAAAAATACGTTCGACTGTCCTTATAATGGTCGTGGTGATTCTGATTGTCATAATAGGACTATTGGGGACGTTCTGGTTCCGCGTGCATCAGCGTACCAAAGAAATTGCCATACGCAAGGTGTGCGGTGCGACGGCATCCGACATCTCGCGGCGTATCATCGGAGAAGGACTGATTCTTGTGTTGATCTCAACTCTGTTGGCAGCAGCAATAGGGTGGCCTTTGCTGAAAGGTCCTCTGGCAATGGACGGTTTCCTTACGAATAGTCTCCTTATCCTTTTTGAGGCAATCACAGCTATTATACTTGCCGCCGGCATAACACTCAGCATCTGGTATCCGGCACGACGCGCCATGAGCATCGAACCGGCCATTGCCATCAAGGATGAATAAGTAGTTGTTCAAATGAAATTTCTCATAACTTTTCTCATACTCTTGACTACGGGGGGCGCAGCGTGCACCTTGGCACAGGACACGCTGCCCCTCCCCCTCTCTCTGAACAATGCCATAGAACGTGCGCGTAGTGAGAGCGTCGATGCCGAAATGGCCCTCAACCAGCTCCGGGCATCATACTGGACATATCGCGCATACCGAGCGGAACTTCTTCCGGAAGTGTCGCTCGCCGCTACCTTACCCGCTTATTACCGCCAGTTCACCTCTTATATGAACGAGGAGGGAAGCTACAGTTTCGTCCCCAACAACTACCTGCAACTCAACGGTCAGCTGTCGGTCACACAGAATATCTGGCTCACCGGCGGCAAGGTGTCGGTCCGGTCATATCTTGACTTCTACCGCCAGTTTGGCGACCCGACCTTCAACCGCTTCATGTCGCTGCCGGTTACAGTCACCTTGACGCAGCCAATATTCGGCTGCAACACCGTGAAATGGGACCGCCGCATCGAACCGGTGCGCTATGAGGAGGCGAAAGCCACTTATATCAGCACAGCCGAAGAGGTTGCGACAAAGACCGTGCAGTATTATTTCGCCCTGCTGATGGCACGCGAAAACCGCGACATAGCCGCACAAAACACACACAATTCCGAACGTCTGTACGAGGTGGCACGCGAGAAACGAGCTATGGGACGCATCAGTGAGAATGACCTTCTGCAAATGGAACTGAATCTTCTGAATGCACAGACCGAGCTGACCCAGACCGAGAGCAATCTGAAAAGCAATATGTTCCAGCTCCGCACCTTTCTTGACTATGGCGAGGATATGGAACTGCTTCCGGAAATACCTGAAGATGTGCCCGAAGCTGAGATAAGCTATGCCGATGCTCTTGAGAAAGCTCTTGCCAACAACCAGTTTGACAAGACCATGGAGCGGCTTAAACTTGAGGCAGCCTACGATGTGGCCAAGGCCAAGGGTGAACAGCGAGAGATAAACCTCTATCTGCAATTGGGTTACACCGGCACCGGCGCGACACTCCCGTCATCATACAGCAATCTGCGGGCAAACCAGATTGTGGAACTCGGTGTGGAGATTCCCCTGCTCGACTGGGGCCGTCGCAAAGGGAAGGTCAAGGTTGCCGAGAGCAACCGCAAACTTGTTGAGAGCCAGATTAACAAACAGCGCATGGAGTTCCGTCAGAATCTCTTCATACTTGTGGAGCGTTACGGCAACCAGCTGCAGTTGCTCCGCACCGCCCGGCGTGCAGACGAGATTGCCCGCAAACGTTACGAGACCAACATGGAGACTTTCATAATCGGCAAAATCTCCACGCTCGATCTCAACGACTCGCAGGTCAAGAAAGATGAGGCACGCCGCGCATACGTAAATGAGTTATACCTCTTCTGGCTCTATTACTACCAGATACGTAGCTTGACCCTGTGGGATTATGCACGCAATGCACCGATCTCACTCCCCGACGGAATAATTTAATTGTCTGTTAAGATTCTTTTTAGTAATTTTGAAAAATGAATTTGATTCTGATTATCGATGATGATGCCACGGTGCGCAAGTCGCTCGGACTGCTGCTGCGGCGTGCCGGATATGCCACCGAGGAGGCTGCTACTCCCGCCGAGGCCATGACGCATGTCCGGGCTCGCAGCTTCTCACTCATCCTGATGGACATGAACTACAGCCGGAGCACCACTGGCGAGGAGGGATTGGAACTGCTTCAGAAGGTACGCATCTTCCAGCCCGAGACACCGGTGATACTGATAACGGCGTGGGGAAGCATTGACCTTGCCGTGCAGGGTATCAGGCTCGGCGCTTTCGACTTCATCACCAAGCCCTGGAACAACCTGGTATTGCTACAGCGTATCGAAACCGCGCTCAGTCTCAACCGGAACGGAAATGAAGATTCCGCATCGGAAGAGGATACGGGCTTTGACCGCTGTGGAATAATCGGATCAAATCCTGCTCTGACTGAACTATTGGATACCGTGAAGCGCATAGCTCCGACCGACGCACCTGTACTGATTCTCGGAGAGAATGGCACGGGCAAGGAGCTGATTGCAAACGCCATCCACGCCAACAGCCGCCGTCGTCACAACCCATTTGTGATGGTCAATCTCGGGGGCGTCCCCACTCTCTTTTCGAGAGCGAGATGTTCGGTCATGCCAAAGGTGCCTTCACCGGAGCTGTCACAGCCCGAAAGGGACGGTTCGAGATGGCCGACAAGGGTACCATCTTCCTCGACGAAATTGGAGATCTCGACATGGCCTCGCAGGTGAAGATGCTCCGTGTGCTCCAACAGCACACGTTCGAGCCCCTCGGCGAGTCGCGTCCGCGCAAGGTGGACATACGCGTGGTATGCGCCACAAACGCCGACATTCAGACTAAAGTCCGCGACCGAAGTTTCCGCGAGGATCTTTTCTACCGCATAAATCTGATAACCTTGACGTTACCCGCCCTGCGCGACCGTCGCGACGACATACCGGCACTTGTGCGCCATTTCATGTCGCTCGCGGCAAAGAATGCCCGCATGGCCACTCCCGGAATCTCAGCGGAAGCGATGGAGTTTCTTACCCGTCTCCCCTATCCGGGCAATATCCGTCAGCTCAAGAATATGGTAGAACGGGCCGTTCTAATCGGAGGCGACACTCTGACCCGCGACCTGTTCGGTCATGACGACAATGATGTTTCCGAAGCTGACGTGACAGCCGCCGGCAATTTAGGAGATATGGAACGGGAAGCGGTTGCCGATGCTCTCCGTCAGGCGGGCGGCAATATGTCGCACGCAGCCAGAATACTCGGCATAACACGTCAGAGCCTCTATCGCAGAAAGGAGAAATATGGGCTATAAGTTTCTATCGGCAGGAATAGCCGTCTGCTTCGCCGTCTCTATAGCGACAACGCTATGGGGACTTCCTGTCTGGATTCCGGCATCGATATGCGGGCTGGGGCTAATTCTGACTCTGCTTCTGGTGAGGGGAATCGTTTTACCTATGCGGCGCACGGCAATAGGCATGGACCTCCTCGCTTCGCAGGATTTCGGAAGCCGTCTGGTGACTGTCTCAGAACCGAATGCCGACAGGATGGTCCGGCTCTTCAACTCGATGATTGAACGCCTGCATGATGAACGCCTGCGCAACATGGAGCAGGACAACTTCCTCAGCCTCCTGATTGACGCATCGCCTATGGGTGTGGCGATGCTCGACTTCGACGGCCGGATAACGATGACCAACCGAGCCTTTCTGAAGATAATGGGGTTATCTTCAATCGAAATGGCTCAAGGTAAAGAAATCCGGAACCTCGACACTCCGCTCACAGCAGCGTTGATTGAATTGCCGCAGGGAGAGAACCGCGTGATCAGGCACGGAGGTGTTGACATGTACCGGTGTTGGCACCTGTCGGTTGTCCAGAATGGTTTTCCGCGACGGTTCTATCTCATCGAGAGCTTGACGGAGGAAATCATGAAGGCTGAACGTCATGCCTACGGCAAGGTAATACGAACCATATCGCACGAGGTCAACAATACCATGGCAGGAGTAAGGTCTCTGTTGCAGATGTTGTGCGACACTGCTACCGATCCTGATGAGCGGGACCTGATGGAAAGCTGCGACGCACGTTGCTCAAGCATGTGCTCCTTCATATCAGGTTATGCTGACGTTGTGCGGTTGCCGGATCCCGTAATGCGTGACGAGAATCTGAATTCTGTTGTCACTGACATGCTGCCGTTCCTTCGCAAGCTCACCGACGACACTATCTCTATTGAGTTCATTCCGGCAGAAAGTCCTGCGCGGGTCAGCATAGACCGTTCACTGATTGAGCAGGTAATTGTCAACATAGTGAAGAATGCCATTGAAGGCATAGCCGAAAAGAGATCGGACAAAGACTCAGCAAAAACATCCGGAAATATCTCGATAAAAACATTTGCCGACCGAAGTGGAACACGCCTCGAAATAACAAACGACGGCGCACAGATAGCGGAACACGTAGCAACTCAACTCTTCAACCCATTCTTCACCACCAAGCCTACAGGCCGGGGCATAGGGCTCACCTTAATCGCCGAAATACTCTCCCGTCACTCCGCCCGCTACACTCTCGCCACAGACCCGGCCACGCACCTCACCACCTTCACCATCTCATTCTGAACAATCATCAGGTAGCCGGGGCGAGGGGGAGGGTGATTTGGAAGCGGAGGCCGGAGGGTGTGCGGTTGGAGACCGTTATCTTGCCGCCGTGAAGAAGGATGGCGTTCTTCACTATCGACAGACCGAGACCGGTGCCTCCTGCCTTGCGCGAGCGTCCCTTGTCAACCCTGTAGAAACGCTCGAACAACCGTGGAAGGCTTTCCTCGGGAACGCCGCTACCATCATCATATATATCCAGTTCAAGCATTCGCGATCCGGCTCCTCCGTCATAATACTGCCGTGAAGTCTCTATCACAATCCGGGTACCGCCGCTGTAAGATATCGCATTGTCTATCAGGTTCCGGAATACCGAAGCAAGCAAAGACGGATTGCCCTCCACCTCCTGCTTACCAACGATTCTGTCCACAATCTCAATTCCCCGGCTTTCGGCTACAGGTGTAAGTTCTCCGACAACCTCCGAAATTACCGCCGACAGATCAACCCTCTCCTTTGCTATTGAAGAGGGGGCATCGTCCATGCGGGTTATCAATGAGACATCACGCAGCAGCCCCTCCAACCGCTCGGAGTTGGCGAGACAACGACGCAGGAATTCCTCACGCTTGGCCGCATCCATATCCGGGTGAGCAAGCAAGGTCTCTATGCAGACATGTATGGATGCAACCGGCGTTTTCAGTTCATGGTTTATATTGTTGGTGAGACGCTTCTTGATTTTCTCACTCTCTTTCTGCTGCCGCAGTGCAGCACGATGTTCGCGGTCGCGGTCGGCAATAGCCTGCTGCAGATTTGCGTAAAGCCGCACGATATGGCTCGATATGGCACCAAGCTCATCATTCGGGAAAGGAGCGGTGTCGTAGATACGTTCACCACGCTCAGCACGCTCCGAGAAACGGTTAAGACGCGATATGTTCTGTCCGAGCCTGTGCGTGACAAAATATCCCAAGACACACATTGCCAAGGTTATACCCCCGATTGCCCAGAGAAATCCGTAATCAGCTCCCAACAGTCCTCTCAATGAGACTGAATATGGAACGGCCGTACGGACGATAATGCCGTTTTTCCCACGTGTGGCGGAATAGAAATAAGTCTCGCCTGTCGTCTCGCTATGACGGCGCACGGCAAACCCTGTCCCTATCCTCATGGCAGCCTCCACCTCAGCACGGTCGCGATGGTCTGAACCGCTCTTTACGCCGGGAGTGTTGTCGGAAATAATTCGACCCGAACTGTCAATCACACTTATTCTTAGATTCTGGAAATGGTGATTGTTGACCGTCGACATGCTTCCCTCGTCCAACTCGTCGAGAATATGCAGGTTGACAAGCTGCAGCTGGGCATCGAGAGCCTCAGCTTTATATTCCTTCTCACGGTGATACTGGAAGCCCACTATGCACCCTGCCAGGAGCAAGGAATACACAACCAGCCATAGAAACAAACGTCTCGAATATGTCAACCTAATCCATGAAGCCATAGCCGTAACCGGAACGTGTCACAATATTCTTACCATAATCACCTATTTTCTGCCTGATGCGGGTAATGTTGACATCCACCACCCGGTCGAGCACAACAACCTCATCAGGCCATACACGCGAAAGAATCTCTTCGCGCGAGAATACATGCCCCTGCCGCGAGAGCAACATGACGAGTATCTCGAATTCCTTGCGAGGCAGACGCACGTCGATTCCATCGACAGTGCAGAGTTTACGCGACGGATTGACAACCAATCCTTTGTATCGCAATTCTTCGGTCTCCTGATCCGGAGCATGTGAGCCGGTGCTGCGGCGCAGCACGGACCGGACACGCGCCGAAACCGTACGCAACGAATAAGGTTTGGTGATATAATCGTCCGCACCGAGGTCAAGACCCGACACCACATCATCCTCAGAATCGCGTGCCGAACAGAAAATGACCGGCACGCGTGCCGTTACCGGGTTCTTTTTCAGAATCCTGGCAAGCTGGATACCGGAAATCTCACCCATCATTATGTCGAGCAGGAAGAGATCATAACGCGACAAATCCATACCGAGGGCTTCCTCGGCACTACAAGCCGTATCAACCTTATATCCCTCGGCTTCGAGATTAAAGCGTAGGGCCTCTGTCAGTGTCTCCTCGTCGTCAACCACCAATATCCTTTTCGTATTGTCTTGCTGTTCCATAGTCTTGATGCTCATACATGATTCCAGATGAAGGAATCTTCTCTCATTTATAATACGCTCCAAACCGGAGTTAGTTGTCGGTAGGGTCACATTTCATGTTTGTTTAAACATTTTGAAATGTTTTTGAAACAACTTGTCGCGAACTTTGCGGTTGTAAATAAAAAGTAACACAACCACACACTTATGGAAATACTTTTTCTGTGTATAATAATTTTCCTATTCTTGCTGGCCATATTCGACCTCTCTGTCGGAGTCAGCAATGATGCGGTCAACTTCCTGAACTCCGCAATCGGTTCGGGAGCAGCCACTTTCAAGCGCGTGCTGATAGTCGCCTCTATCGGTGTGTTCATCGGCGCAGCCATGAGCAACGGCATGATGGAGATTGCCCGGCACGGCATTTTCAGACCGGAACATTTCTCGTTCTACGATCTGATCTGCATCTTCATGGCGGTGATGGTGACCGACATAATTCTGCTCGACATATTCAACACGCTCGGAATGCCGACATCGACAACGGTCTCTATGGTTTTCGAGCTTTTGGGTGCCACCTTTGTCGTTGCACTCATCAAGATGGCCGGCGGAATAGACCTCGGTCTCAACGAATTGCTCAACACCGAGAAAGCTCTCGCCGTAATTCTTGGAATTTTCCTGTCGGTAGCGATCGCGTTCGCATTCGGAACCATCGTGCAGTTTATTTCGAGAACGGTATTCTCCTTCAACTACCGGAGCAAACTCAAATGGAAAATCGGACTGTTCGGGGGAATATGTCTCACAGCCATTGTGTATTTCCTTCTCATCAAGGGAGCCAAAGACCTCTCGTTCATGACACCCGAAGTGAAAGCATGGATCAAGAGCAACACCCTTCTCATAATCGGATGCAGCTTTGTGGTCTTTACCCTCCTGATGCAACTGCTCCACCTTCTTAAAGTCAACGTTCTCAAGGTTATTGTACTGTCGGGGACATTCTCATTGGCTGTGGCTTTCGCAGGTAATGACCTCGTGAACTTCATCGGTGTTCCACTCAGCGGTCTGGCATCATATCAGGACTATATCGCCAACGGAGGAGGAGACGCAACCGGTTTTCTGATGGGTTCTCTCAACGGACCGGCCAATACTCCCGTCTATTTCCTTATAGGAGCCGGCGTAATCATGGTCGTATCGCTTGCCACCTCGCGCAAGGCCCGCAAAGTAACCGAAACCGAAATCGGCCTTGGCAGCCAGCAGGAGGGTGAGGAGATGTTCGGTTCGTCGCGTATAGCGCGCCGTCTGGTCCGTTGGTCGCTCGCGGTGTTCTACTGGGTTCATGCGCACACTCCGGCAAGAGTGCGCGGATGGTTCCGACGCCGCTTCAACACTGATGAGACCATCATGGAGAACGGCGCTTCGTTCGACCTCGTGCGCGGCTCGGTAAACCTTGTACTCGCAGGCGCACTCATCGCCTTGGGCACTTCTTTAAAGCTCCCCCTCTCCACAACCTTCGTGACATTCATGGTGGCGATGGGTACCTCGCTCGCCGACCGGGCATGGGGACGCGAAAGCGCTGTGTTCCGCATCACAGGGGTAATCTCGGTGATCGGAGGCTGGTTCATCACAGCTGGAGCTGCCTTCATCGGAGCCGGAATCATCGTGCTTCTCATGCACCTCGGAGGCATCTGGGTGATGCTTGCTCTTGCTGCTGTGACCCTGTTCCTGATTATCCGCAGCAACCGCCGTTTCAGGGACAAGAAGAAAGAGGAGGCCGGCGACACTCTTTTCCAGACCATCCTCGCTACCGAGGACAAGGAAAAGACCTGGGATCTCCTCCGCGTATACATAACCGGCGAACAGCTGAAGTTCTTCCGCTTCGCGGCAGCGAGCTACGACGTAATCACATCGGCATTTGTCAACGATAATGCCGGACAACTCCGGAAAAGCGACAACGCTCTGCTAAACGAGAAGAGTGTGCTGAAAAACGCCCGTCGCAAAGAGACCCTATGCCTGCGCCGGGTAAGCCACGAGATGGCAATCGAGAAAAGCGCATGGTTCCATCTCAGCAATACATGCTGCATGAGCATTCTATACAACCTGAGACGAATCAACGAAATATGCCGCGAGCATGTTGACAACAACTTCCATCCCCTTCCGAAGAACCATGTCATGGAACTTGCTGAAATCAAATCAAGTGTGCTCGGACTCTTCGACGATGTGTTCGACATGATGGATACATCGGCACCCGAGGCCGTAACCATGCTTCGCCGCAAATGCGACAGCATAAAAGATGTGGTGTCGGAAACCTACCACCGCCTCTTCACACATCTCCGCGAAGGAGACCCGGCATCGATGACCGTGGTTTATGTCTATCTCAACATGCTGCAGGAGACTCAGGAGATTGTTTCCGGTCTGAGAAAATATCTGCGTGCCTATGCTAAACTTCAGGATACAGATTTCAGCAGCCGCAGAATAGCCCGAAACAGCAAGAAAGCAGGGTAATTTTTGCATAACCGGAATAAAAGTATTAAATTTGCGGAGTTTGCCAACGATAGTATGGCAAACTCCTCTCTTTTGTACCTTATAGTGGTACATTCTCCACTTCAAGAGCCGCGAGGCCCGCTTTCTATAAAAGGACTTAAAGTTAACCTAATATTAAACCTACAAACTTTTCAACTCATGAAAAAGATTTTCGGTGCTTTGGCACTGACACTCTGTCTCGGACAGGGTGCATGGGCTGCGGACTACGGTCTGCCGTCCGGAATTCAGGAGGGTAACATCCTGCACTGCTTCAACTGGACAGCACAGGAGGTGAAAGCCAACCTGAAGAACATCGCCGAAGCCGGTTTCGGTTCAGTACAGCTCTCCCCGCTTCAGCGTCCCGACGTCAAAGCCGGTTCTCCGTGGCATGATCTTTACCGTCCCTATGACCTTGCATTCAAATCTTCAAGCTACTGTTCGGAGGCAGACCTCAAGGCACTCTGCGAGGAAGCTGCCACATATGGCATCAAGGTGATTGTGGACGTTGTCGCGAACCACGTTGACAGAACAGCCGGATACCACGACACCTGGTGGGATGCCAACGGTCGTGTACGCTGGAACGGCGGTATAAACTACGGTGACCGCTATTCCATCACACATGGCCAGCTCGGCGACTACGGCGACGTGAACTCCGAAGACGCGGAAGTGATAGCCCGCGGAAAGGCTTATGTGGAGAAACTGAAAAGCCTCGGTGTGAAGGGTATCCGCTGGGATGCAGCCAAGCATATCGCCACCCCGTCGGAAGGATGCAATTTCTGGAGCACCGTGACATCGGTACCCGGCATGTGGCATTACGGTGAAATTCTTAACGATGACGGCACCCCTATCAACGAATATGCAAAGTACATGAGCGTTACTGACAACCGCTATTCAAACGGAGCCGCCCAGAACAACGGCGGTATCCAGCAGGGTTACGGTGGTTCATGGGTAGTTGACCGTGGGGTAGCCGACACCAAGGTTGTGTACTGGGGCGAGAGCCACGATACCTACTCGAACGACGAATGGAGCCAGAACGTTGACCAGAGCGTAATCGACCGTGCATATGCCTGTGTGGCTTGCCGCAACGGCGCCACCGCCCTCTACCTTGCACGCCCGAATGCAAAAGGATTCAACAACATCAAGGTCGGCAAAGGTACGGACGCTTACAAGAGCAAGGCAATCAGCGAGGTCAACAAGTTCCGCAACGCCATGGTGGGCAAAGCAGACTATTGCGAAGCCGCCGGCAACACATTCTGCGTGACCCGCGAGAATGGTGGTGCAGTGATCGTGACCAGAGGCAGTGGTCAGGTCAGCGTGGCCAACGGCGGCGGTTATTGCCCCGCAGGAACATATACCGACAAGGTTTCGGGAAACACTTTCACTGTGACATCATCTACCATCTCCGGTAATGTCGGCGCAAGCGGTATCGCAGTTCTCTATGATGGAGAAGGCGGTGGCGGCGGCGAAGGCGGCGGCGGTGAAGGTGGCGGCGAGGTAACAGAGGGTGGCCTCTGGATTCTCGGCAATCTTCCCGGCGCGGCAGGCTGGTCCACAACTCCCGGCACAGGCAAGGCCATGACCAAGACCGGAAACACATTCACTGCAAAGGATGTCGAGTTTGTCGCTGCGGCCGGTGAGTCAAAATGCTACTTCAACCTTACCGACTACGTGGGTGCGACCTGGGATGAAACCAACATGAATGCAAACCGTTACGGCGCTGCCACCGAGGGCGTTACCCTTACAGATGGACAGACCTCAACAATGGTCAAGTACGCGAACAATGTCGATGCCTCAGGTTGCCTTTCATGGACTGTGGCTCCCGGCAAATATGATGTGACAGCAGACCTCTCAGCCATGACGATCAAGGTTGTCAAAGCCGGTGAAGGCGATGGCGGTGAAGGCGGCGGTGATGACAATGAGATAATCACCGACCCCTACTACTGCTATTTCGACAACACTGCAGGTTGGAATGTGAAAGTATGGGCCTGGAACGACACAGAACCCTCATGCACAGTAAATCCCAATTGGCCAGGCGACAGCATGACCACAAAGAACGGCAAATTGTACTGGGCCGCTCCTGAAGGCAAGATTCCGACCATGATTATCTTCAGCAACAATGGCGGTGAGAAAGCTGGTGGAGGCGACCTTGAATTTGTCAACGGAGCCACCTACCATGTAGATGGAAGCTACACCATGGACACTACCGGTGTCGAGACCATAGAGACAGCAACAGAAGCTCCTGTATACTTCAACCTCCAGGGTGTACGTGTCGAGAATCCCTCGAACGGCATTTTTATCAAGGTTTCAGGTAACAAAACTACTAAAGTTTACGTTAAATAAGAGACCGGGCTTCTGCAAAAACGGTCGGGAGGTACGTCATCTGACGTGCCTCCCGTTATTTTTGCGCCTATTTTAGTTAAGTAAGTGTGCCGGATAAATTACTGCAGTAATTTATCCGGCACACTCACTTATTATTTCAGTTATTACCTATCGAGGGATTCGTATTTGGAATGGTGGCTTTTAAACTCGGGAACAAGGTCTTTCATTCCGGCTACTATAGTCATGTCATCTGACTCTGTCGCAGTCTCCACAAGTGCGTCGATGCGACGCTTTATGTCGGCATAGTCATATTCGCGAACCTTGGCGACCTTTATTTTCGGATGGAAAGTGGGCAACGTGGTCTCCTTGTCGTTCAGAACCTCCTCGTAGAGCTTCTCTCCGTCGCGCAGACCTACATACTTTATCTCTATGTCTTTAGCGCCGCTCAGTTTAATCATGCGTTTGGCAAGATCTGCAATCTTGACAGGCTCTCCCATGTCGAAGACATAAATTTCTCCACCATTGCCCATGGTTCCGGCCTCAAGCACGAGCTTGCAGGCCTCCGAAATAAGCATGAAGAAACGTATTATGTCAGGATGAGTTACCGTAAGAGGTCCGCCTGCCTTTATCTGACGTTTGAAAAGAGGTATCACCGAACCGTTGGAGCCAAGGACATTTCCGAAACGGGTTGTCACAAAACGGGTCTCACCCTTGACGGCACCATCCCTCACAGCCTTGTCGAGCGACTGTACATATATCTCACATATACGCTTGGAACAGCCCATGACGTTTGTAGGGTTCACGGCCTTGTCGGTCGAGACCATCACAAATTTACGCGAACCGTACTTCACGGCAAGATCCGCTATTATAGATGTACCCTTGACATTGTTGACTATGCTCTCTGCCGGGTTATCCTCCATCATCGGCACATGCTTGTAGGCAGCGGCGTGGAATACATATTCAGGCCTGTAAAGGCGGAATATGTCCTCCATACGGTTCTCATGAGTGATGTCAGCCACTATGGTATGTGCTGAAATGGATGGCCACTCCTTGGCCATGCAGAGCCGGACATCATGAAGCGGTGTCTCGGCCTGATCCACAAGAATCAGCTCGCCGGGTGCATAGGGCGCAATCTGACGGACCATCTCGCAGCCGATGCTTCCGGCAGCCCCGGTTATCAATATGCGGCGTCCGCGAATCTGGTCGCCGATTCCATCCATATCAACCTCAATCTTGTCGCGAGGGAGAAGATCCTCGACATCTACATCCTTGAAATGGCTGAAATTAAGGTCGCTCTTGCCATCCCACTCCTGAGCCGAGCTCATCATCAGAATCTTGATGCGGGCCTCGATAAGCATGTCCACAAACTCGCGGTCGCGACGTATGTCATTGCTTTTGAGCGGCGAGACAAGCAGACTCTTCGCATTGCAATTGTTGAAGGCCTCAAGAATCTTGGAGCCTTTGGCATAGACACGCTTACCCATCAGACGCTTTCCGACCATATCATTCTCATCCGAAATGAATCCGGCCACTACATAAGGGGAGTCTTTCTGGTTATTGATATTCTTAGCAAGAGCCACCCCACCCTCTTTGGCTCCATAAATCAGAACCTTCTGGGTCTTGCCTCCGCGCTTCAGGCCATCATAGAGCGACTTCACCCAAATTCGCAGCGACCATATGAGCATCATGGCTACAACGGCCTCAAGAACCATATACGTCGGCTTTTGATAAACAAGCCACGACATGGAACCGGGTACAAACTGAAAAGCGACCCACTGAAAGCCGAGCGACAAGGCGAGCCCCACACCCATAGCCAGACTGACACGTTGCAGGTCTATGAAAGAGGAGAATCTTATCACACCCGAATAGGTGTGAAACATCTTGAATCCTACAAGATAAAATATAAGGTAGAAGCTGAACGTGCCGAGCAACCTGAAAAAATGGTTGTAGGTCTGTTCAAACTCCGTGCTGAAAGCAAAGACAAGGTAATCGCTGAAGAGTATTATCAGACAGTCGAACAGGAGGATGCTCCAATACGGAAGCGCCGCCTTCGAGAAATACCATGCCAATGCCTTTTCAATTGATTTCATTGATCAGATTTTATTTGTTAGATCATCTGACAATCGCGCCTACGATTGTATCCACAATGTATCTTACGTCATCGTCCGACACGTATGGACCTGCCGGCAGACATATGCCTGTGTGGAAAAGTTCCTCGCTCACGCCGTTGCAGTATGCAGGCGAAGTCCGGTAAACCGGCTGGCGGTGCATAGGTTTCCAGAGAGGACGGGCCTCGACATTGGCCGCGTCGAGTATGACACGCAGAGCCTCGACATTGGCATTGGGCTGGCAATCTGTAGTCGCGGTGCTTGCAGCATGTGTCACTCCGGCGGCTCCACCCACAGCTCCGCTCACTACTGATGCATAGGCATTTTCCTGTCCGCGTATTCTCAATGTAGGGTCGAGCGTGGCGGCACAAAGCCAGAAGTTCGAATCGTAACAATCTGACGGATTGCAATGCATGGTTATGCCCTCGACACCCGACAGCAGCTCGCAATAAAGCTCCTGCACATGCTTGTGGTGATTGATGTGCTCATCGATGACCGTCATCTGTCCACGTCCTATTCCGGCACAGATGTTGCTCATGCGGTAATTGTAACCTATGTGCTCATGCTGATAGTAGGGATAACTTTCACGTGCCTGGGTAGCATAGAAAAGAATCTCCTTCTTCGCAGAATCGTCAGGACATATCAGAGCACCGCCCCCTGAGGTGGTGATCATCTTGTTTCCGTTGAATGAAAGCACTCCGTAGCGGCCGAAAGTGCCGAGCACCTGGCCATCATATTTTGAGCCGAGACCCTCGGCGGCATCCTCGATAACAGGGATACCGTAACGGTCGGCGATCTCCATGATACGGTCTATCTGATAGGGCATACCGTAAAGCGCGACCGGTATTATCGCCTTCGGCTTGCGGCCGGTCTTGGCCATACGGTCCTTTATCGCTTCTTCAAGCAGGGCAGGATCCATGTTCCACGATTCGCGTTCCGAGTCAACAAAGACCGGAACCGCGGCGAGATACGTAATCGGGTGACTTGATGCACAGAAAGTGAACGACTGCACAATCACCTCATCGCCGGGACCGACTCCGCAGGCCAGCAATGCAAGGTGTACGGCAGCAGTACCTGCGCTCAATCCGACTACACGCCGGTCGAGCGAAGCACCGTTATCCTTGTGATTCACAAATTTCTCGAGATCCTCCTCGAAGCCATTCACGTTCGGTCCCATCGGCACTACCCAGTTGGTGTCGAACGCTTCCTGTATATAGTCCATCTCCTTACCACTCATGTGCGCAAGGCAGAGATATATCCGGTTTCTCATGTGTGTAGGTGTTATTGAAGAATCCGACGGAAGAGACGGTATAGGGCCGACGGTTCGTCAGATGACAATTCCATTATCTAATATAACGCATCCATGTCCCGGAAAAGTATTTATACCCACCGACATTTGCTGCAATTTCTGATACCATTTCTGAGCCTCGGTCTTGTCGCTTTTCGGGAAAGTGGCTATCACTTTCACCCCGGGAATAAAAGAATCGCCCGTAAAAAGGCGATTACCGATTTTGTAGGTCAGACAACTTTTGTCGTGCCCCGGTGTGGCAATCACTTCAATTCCCGCATCCACGAACATCGGCAACCTCTCTCCGTCAGCGAGTTCCCGTATAAGGGGAGATTCAACTGCTATCGGATCATTATGATACCGGGAGAAGTTCCATTTCGGATTGGCAAGTGCCTCGCGCCCAAACTCCGAAGTATATACCGGCACCCCCGGGAACTCATTCATGAACCCGCGGATGCCATATATGTGATCGTAATGCGTATGAGTCAGCAACATGGCTTTTAACTTCAACCCGTTAGCCCTTATATATCCGGCCACACGTGATACGTCGCCGAGATCCACGACAACAGCCTTCTCCAGATCGTGCACCACATAGGTGTTTGAGCTGAAGATACTGTTGATGAATCTCTCGACTTTTATATCCATAATACTATCAATTGTGTCCGTTGAAAGGTTCGACAGTTGCCTGCCCCTGCGCAGATATTCCGTCTCGCTTCAATACTTTTTTCAATGTCTCGGCAATAACCTGAAGGTCTGTCTTGAGCGATATGTGATCCACATACCACACATCATACTCGAACTTCTTTTGCCATGATATGGCATTTCTTCCGTGGCACTGCGCCCACCCCGTTATCCCCGGACGCACCTCATGACGGCGAGCCTGCTCCGGCGAGTATAAAGGGAGATAGCGCACCAGCAACGGACGCGGGCCAATAAACGACATATCTCCCTTGAGAACATTCCAGAGCTGTGGAAGTTCATCGATTGAAGTCGAACGCACGAACCGGCCAACGCGTGTAAGCCTTTGCGCATCGGGCAACAGCTTGCCATCTGCATCCCGTTCATCGGTCATTGTCTTGAATTTGACAACCTTGAATATCTTGCCATTCTTTCCGGGGCGATCCTGTGTGAAAAATGCTCCGGCACCTTTGTTTGCCACATGAAGCCATGCGGTGACAGCTGCCAACGGAATGGCGAGAACTACCAGTGCGCAACCCGATACTGCGATATCGGCCGCACGCTTTATGTAAGAGCTGTAGAATTTACCCATAGATTTTCTTGTGAGGGAAACCGGAGGAGGCTTCGGCGGCATCCTCCACTGTTATGAACCTGTAGCTGTCGAGCAATGATGACAACCCCTCGAAACTGCGTTTGCGCCCGACATTGGATTTCATGTACCGGAGCACACGGTTTTTCAATGTGCCGGGTTGCTTGAAATACTTCTCGTATTGCTCGGCTGTCATCAGTTTTGACTTAAAATCGACAAGGTCGGCCAGATGGAAGTAGCACATCACGTATTGAGACCGTGACATACGCGATTTTACAAACGACAGCGGCAGCAACCGGAAGTATCCACCGCCGGAGTAAGCGATCTTTTTCCCGATAAGTGGCAGCGGTTCGAGTGTGATGGGGAACTCGTTTATTGATGCTCCGCCACATTCAAGCACCACCGGACCGCAGGCTGTCCCGAACGACGGGAAACCGCCGAAATCCCGCACTCCGGGAAATATCGAGGCATCGTTCTTTATGCCGCATGAAGCAAGCACCTCCAGAGCAGTCCTGTTCTTCTCTCCTATCGAGAAGGCCGGTGCACGGTAGCTCACCACCTCGCGTCCGGAACAATCCTGAAGAGCGGAGACAGCGTCGCGGGTGTCCCGCGCAAGTTGCTCCTCATTCATGGTGGTAAGCCATGTGTGGCGCAGCGAGTGACAACCGATCTCATGTCCCTCGGCCGCGATTGATTTCACTACCTGGGGGAATTTACGCGCCATCTCGCCGACGCAGAAAAAGGTTGCACGCACCGAATGACGGTCAAGCAATTCAAGCACACGGTCAAGCATCGCATCATATGCATCCAGTTTCCATTGCTCATTGCCACGGAAAACTTTCTCTATGTACCACTCCTCTATGTCGAAACTAAGTATTTTCATCTATTGTTAGTCTGTCTTTTTGCGCAGCCGTCCGCCACGGAACTCAATCTTGTTGAAATTGGCAAGCAGTGAGCGCACCATCGGTTTCCAGTCTCTGAATCCCCCTTCCTGATAGTAAATATCTTTTCCCCAGAACCTGAACCAGTTCGGGCGGCTTTTGAATCTGTCGGGCGACGACATGAACCACATCATGTCGAGACCAAGATACCGGAGCGTCTTGCCGGGTGAATATGTGAAACTTTCAAGCGGCAATCCGAGAGCATCACGAGCTATGAGCGCGGGAAAATTGACACCCGATACCGCAGCCCCGCGCAAACTTGCCGGAACCCGAGGATTTATCTCAATAATACGGGGCTCACCATCTACGGTCTGCAATATGTCGAAGTCTGCAAAGCCTACATATCCTATCTCATTGAGAACTTTCATGGCAAGTTCCACCAATTCAGGAGCTTCAACTGTCCGGCACATCGATGAAGAACCGCCCTGTAACGGATAATAACGGATTATCTCAAGCACGGCATGGTTCACGCACTTGCCCGAGACATCGCGGTAGACCATGACATTGAAATATGGTCGTCCACCTTCGATAAACTCCTGCACATGACAAGAACCATATTTTGCCGTGACCTCAGCAACCTTGTCCACAAGTTTAGCAGGGTCGGTAACTTTGACGATGCCGCGGGCACCGACGGAATGATTCGGCTTTACCAACACAGGAAAAGAGAGCGCACGGACAGTATCTGCGTTCACAGCATCACCCTCTAATGTACGCGGATGGGGGAAACCCTTTCGCGCACACAAATCCATAAGGCGAAGTTTGTCGGCGGCGAGTTCAAGTTGTTGAAATCCAGGAACAGCCGCCACACATCCTGTCGTTTCAGAGATATTCTCCCTGTTCTCGCTGAGCATCGAGGCATAGACATCGCTCATCGGTATGGCGACATCAACTTTGTTGTCGCGTATAAACGACAACAATGGGGTTATGCCATCGTTGTATCTGCCATAACCCCTGAAATCGAGTGCTTTCGAGCTGAGGGAGTAGTCTCCCGGCGGTGCCCATAGTCCGGTTCTGAATCCCGCATCATGCAGGGAACGCGCCGCCGATACCGCCTGGAGTCCACCTCCGACTATCAGTACTGTCTTCATCTCATGCCGTATCAGATATATTGCACCTCAGGTATAACCATCGGACCGACAGTGGCGCTCATCGTACCCCATGACAGGCCGAGGCCGAACGACGACATGAGCAGACGGCAAGAGCCTGCTGTAAGCCGGTCGCGCAGACGTGTAACCATCAGAGAGGGTATCGAAGCACCACCGAGATTACCGTATTCCTCGAGATTATACGGAACCTTGTCGAGGGGGAGTTTAAGTTTCTTTACCACCCGGTCAACGATCATTTTGTTAGCCTGGTGAATCAGGAAATAGTCCACATCTGTGTTGCGGTCTATACCTTCGTCGGCCATGAATTTATCTACCGACTTGGGCGGTTTGGAAATGGCGAACGAGAACACATTCATGCCGTTGATCATGGTGTGGATAGGCGCACGGACAATACCGTTGCCGAAGTCCTCCTCTACAAACGACTCGGGTGTTGCCGGACGGCGGAAACCTCCGTGAGGGGTCATTAGTGCTTCGTAACCGCTTCCCATAGTGTGGAAATCAACAACTATCTCTCCGGCCGAGGGGTCATATTCGAGAGCCACAGCCGTACCGCAGTCGCCGAACAGTGGCACGCGGCTCTTATCCTTCATCGAGCCCATGCGCAGGGCTGTGTCACCGATGAGCAACAGCGCACGCTTCACATTGCCCGTGGTAAGAAGATTGCTTCCTACGGTTATGGCATAGAGGCAACCGCAGCAGCCCATAGGCATGTCCAGACAGAATGTAGTGTCGGGAAGTCCCATGCGGTCCTGCAACAGACAGGAGGTAGGAGGTGTCTTGTAATCCCCCGTCACTGACTCGAATATCAGCACGTCTATGCTGTCACGCTCCCAGCCGAGTTCCTCAAGCAGCTTCTCGGCCGCTTTCTGGCACATGTCGGAGGCGCATACAGATTCATCTGCAATATGACGCCGCTTTATGCCGACTGTCTTGTTGAAAGTCTCGGCCTCTTCGGGCGTCATGATGTCAATGTCCTCTGTGGCCACGACATTCTCCGGGACACATGCCGACACGCCTGCAATCCGGACGTTATTGATTCTCCACTTAGCCATCAGAATTCAATTCCCTGGTTAGCCACAATCTCCTTAGCGTTGGCATAGGAGGTAAATGCCATTATATCCTCGGGATCAAGCATGATGTCGAACGCCTCCTCGGCCAGTGACACGAGGTTGAGCTGGTGAACCGAGTCCCACTGCTCCACGGTATCTTTTGAGAAACCGTCGCCGAGGGCATCGGCTGCGACACCGAATACTTCTGTAAAAATCCCGTTGAATTTATCTATATTGTTCATAGTTCTAATACCGTTTATGTTAGTCAATCGTTTGGAAGTTTTGCATAGAGTATCTTGCCTGCCTCGTTCTTGGGAAGTACATCAATCGGACGTATGTCAATCACATTAGCCGGCAACTTCAAAGACTTAAGCAGCACCGCAAGAGCTTTATCCTGCTGCGCGATGTCGGTAAGATACACTATCAGTCTGTCATCCGACCCTGTACATGCACACTCGCATGTCACGGCCGATTTCAGTATGTGCTCGCACTCGTCGAGTCCGATGCGGTTCCCGAATATCTTGAGGAAGCGGCCCATGCGACCCTTTATGAAGTAGAAACCATCCTCATCGCGATATGCGATATCGCCCGTCGGCAGAAAACCGTTCCTTTCGTCGCCAAGGGCAAGATCCTCCCGGCACCGGGCATAGCCCATGGTCACGTTGCGGCCCCGGTAGCACATCTCGCCGGTAGCGGGAGACTCCTTTATCTCATTGCCTTCGGTATCGCGCAGGGAGAGTTCCCCGTTTGGAACGGCTATGCCGATGCTGCCCATTTTTGAGATGGCATATTCTTCGGGTAGCCAGGCCATGCGGGCAGTGCCTTCAGACTGTCCGTAAGTCGCAACCCAGCGCTTGCCGTTGTCGCGACAGTATTCCGCGAATTTCAGATTGAGTTCGGTGGGCATCTTTCCTCCACCCTGCGTAAGCAGCGTAAGATCCGGGAGTTTCATGCGTGTGAACCGAAGTTTGTCGAGCACCTCGAAACTGAAGGGGACGCCTGTGAAACTTGTGGCATGTTCCTCCTTGAGAAATTTCCAGAAACCCGGATCTGTCATCTTGAGGTCGGTTATGAGTATCGTCGCGCCCACCTTGAGATGGCTGAAAACCATCGACAGTCCCATTGTATAATAGAGCGGGAGCACCATGAATGGACGGTCCTCCTTTGTCAGACGGAAGAAGGTAGAGATATTGAGAGCGGCCGCCTCGATATTGTCATATTTATGACGGACAAGTTTCGGGCTGCCTGTCGATCCTGACGTAGGCAGCATATGGCTTAGATCCTGATGGAGTTCACAGGCCGTCGCCCCTGTACGTTCGAGCACATAACCACGGTCTGCGGCAACTTCCTCACCGAATGATGTCCCCATATTTTCGGGGCGACATACGTATTGCGGAGAATAGGTGCTGACAAGAATGTCGAGCAATGCCTGCTCTGTATGTGCGTTGAGAATGAGGGGGACATTTCCTGAAAGCAGCGAGGCAATTACCCACGCTATGCCTCCGGTGTTGTTCTCCGTCAATATGAACATCAGACTTCTCTCCGGCAGAGACTCGCGCAGACGACGGCTCAACGCGATAATCTCTCCATACGACAGAACGCCACCCGAGGAATCTCTGGCGGCGACAGTCTCCGGATTATGTCTGTCTAAATCAAGCAACATAGTGTCTATGTATTTTCAAATAGTGCTGCCGGCTCGCAGCAGTCACTTTCAAATCGAGGCGCAACCGTCAACCCCGAGAATCTGACCGGAAATGTACGATGAGTTGTCTGAGGCGAGGAACGCGCATGCCCGGGCGATATCCTCGGGAGTTCCGAGACGTCCGAGCGCGATACGACCGATACGCGCGTCAATCTTGTCGCCCGATGCCTCGTAAAGTTCCTCGAAGCGTTCGGTCTTCACGATACCGGGAGCAACTGCATTGACGCGGATTCCCTGAGGCGCAAGTTCCTTTGCCGCCGATTTAGTAAACGCGATTACGGCACCCTTTGTTGCAGAGTAGGCACTCTGACCTGCGGAGCCGAGCACGGCTGTGACAGAAGCTATATTTACTATTGAGCCCCCTCCGCTGCGGGCCATGATGCGCGAAACAAGCTGAGTCATCTCAATTACGGCTATGACGTTGACGCGGAACATAAGTTCTGTCTCGGCCCTGACAATCATTCCGATTTTTTTGTTGAAGACCACTCCGGCGTTATTCACAAGCACATCAATACGACCCTGCTCCTTCTTGACCTGCATCATCGCGGTCTTGACACCGGCGGCATCAGTCACATCGAAATATAACGGATGGAATGCGGCGTTCCCGGCTGCAAGCTCATCCATGGAGCCTTCACGAAGGTCGCAGCCATAGACCACAGCCCCCTCTCTAAGGAGTTCCAGCGCTATGGCATGTCCGATGCCCTGCGCCGCACCCGTAACCACACAAACTTTATCTTTGAGCAACATATGTTAAGTTTCATTTAAGCCGGGCATATGCACCGGCTATATATCATGGAAGATTCCAAGGCAATCTCATACCAGACTACGGCCGCCATCAATCACCAGACTTGAGCCGGTCACCCATGCGGCGGCATCCGACAACAGATACACTACGGCATGAGCCACCTCCTCGGGACGGCCATATCTCTTGAGAGGATATTTCTCCTTGTCGGCCTTCACTGCTTCTTCATCAGTGACACCGTTCATTATCAACGGAGTCTCCACGCGACCGGGATGAACCGAATTGCAACGTATAGACTTTGGCGCAAGCTCAAGGGCGGCATATTCCATAAAAGTGGTAAGAGCACTCTTTGAAGCCCCGTAAATCCCGTTTCCTACCGAAACATTGCCATGTCCGGAAATCGATGACATGAAAACGACAGAGGCTCCACGCGCCAGTTTTTTCTTCTTCACCAATTGTTTGAGAAGAAGAACAGGCGAGAAGCAGTTTATACCGAAGATATTTTCGATATCACCCCCGGAATAGAACTGAAGCGGCTTCATCTTGTTTGTTCCGGCGTTAAGGACAAGACCGTCGATTTCGGGAAGTGAAGCTACCATGCTGTCAAGATTCTCTGTATCCGACAGATCCTGCACCGCAATGACCGGTCTGCAACCATCGGCAAGCATGGAAGCCGTTTCCTCAAGAGCATCCCGGCGCCTGCCTACAAGCACACAACAAGCCGCACCTCCGGCAGAACAGGCCACTGCTGTCGCGCGGCCAATACCGGAAGATGCGCCTGTAATCAGGATTGTTTTCCCCTTGAGCGTATAGGGATCCTGATTCATCTCTTGCTTTCTATGGCTTTGAATATGTCTCCTATTGTGCGGCTGCCGCGCATGTCGTCGGCATTGAGTGTTACTCCGTATTCCTCGTCGGCCATGGCAATGACAGATAGACCTGCTATTGAATCCCAGTCATCAAGTCCGCGAAATTCAGTATCAGCACTCAGAGCAGATACATCAATATCGTCGAAAATCTCGGCAAACTTTACGATAAACTCTTCCATGTTATTTTTATATATTTTACAGTTTCTTTGCGGGCACACCGAAAACGGTCTGTCCCTCCTTGACGCTACGGATAACGAAGCTGCAGGCGCCAACCTTCGCATGGTTTCCAACCGTAACCTTGTGATTGATTACGGCAGATGTGTGGATTGTCGTCTCATCCTTTATCGTAATACCCCCCACACACGTTACGTGTGTGTCAAGACGATTGTATGATCCGATATGTGCGTCATGTCCTATAACGCTATAAGATTGAATCATATTGTAATCACCCAGCACACAATCGGGTCCTATTGTGGTAAAAGCTGCCACTATATTTCCTTTCCCCAACCGCACATTTGTACCGATTCTTGCTGTGGAGTGTATGAGATTGATAAATTCAGCACCTTTTGCAGCCAAAGCATCTATGCACTTGCGTCGCGATTCCCCACCTATGGAGAAGGTAAAGACATCGTCTGCATCAATTTCATAATCTGATACTTTCCCAAGCACCGGAGGATAACCGTCAAAACCGTCGAGCGCGCTGAGGTCATCGTCTAAAAATCCTTTGATCTGAAACTCAGTTTTGAACCCAAGACATTCAAGAGCAATGTTATACATTGTCCTTCCCATTCCTCCGGCACCAATTATCACAAGATTTTTCATGAAGTATGCTTATTTTGACTTATACAATCATCAAAGAGATGGGGCATGAAATCATCATAATAAGTTCTGTTTTCGAGATAACATTTTCTGTTATGCCGCTTCTCTTCCAGACTCAACGGCCGCAACGCCGATTCATCTGCCAAATCGTCTTCGAACGAATAGATTATGTACCCTTTATCCCTGTAATAACCCAGTAGATTGTTGTCATTACGCAGAAAAACTTTCACTCCATTCTTAAGAAGCTCTATTATATTACCGGAAGCCTCCTGCCTTCTCTGACCGAAGATTGCAACATCAACATTATTGATAATCTTGAAATATTCGGCTGCCGGCATGTAGTCGAGTATGGGTTTGAATCTGTCACCGAACATTTTCCTCCCGGCTTTGAGCACTGACTTTCTTATGGGAGCGGAACCATATGACAGAGGTGCTATTATATCATGGCTGTGATCCGGATCAATCTCATCAAGTCTCTTCAGGACAGTGGTATGGTTTCCGAAGAGAGATGCCTGATGATTTACCAATATGACCCCGCTTTCGGCACGGTCAAGAGGTGCAAGATTGGTCGGCTCCTGTCCCTTCCGGTTCGACCCGTAAGAAAAGTACCTGAACTCAATCGGATAGTCATAGTATTTTCTCAGCAGGTCGTAATCCGACTTGTTCCAGAAACAAAAGTAGTCTATATGGGGAAATAAGGATTCAAAAGCTGCCGGACGGTAATTATGGGTAATCTTGCGGATAAACTTGCTCACACGGTTGGGAGTGAAGTAACATTCCTTGCGAAAGGGTGAAAACGGTTCATCCACAAGTTTGTAACCCTTTTCATACCCTATTGTCTCATACAGTTCATATCCCCAAAAAATCCAGTATGTCTTGAATTCAATATTTTGACGGAGATACCCGAGCAACGTCGGCATATAGTCAACGAGCGCATGAAGGACAATCCTGTCCACACCTCTCTCCCGGCATATTTCCAACAGTCTTGCATGATTTGACCGGTCATAGAGGTTCATCACCATAAACCCGGCAGCATCACGGATAATTTTCAGTTTCCCCGTCACGCTATGAATCACGAAGATATTCTCGCCCGGGTAATACTCCTCGAAGAGGCGTGACGACTGAGTCACAAAATTATGGTCTCTGCAAATGTGTAGCGTCGCCATTCTTAAGTCTTATTTTCTTTTTTCGCGGTGTGTTATGCCACAGCGTCAGCACCGGCATCGCAAGCATGAACAGATACATCCACATCTCCTTGGTTGGATAATCACGAATCATGTTTGCAACAAGATATATTATAAGGAAGCCCCAGGCTCTGGGAGAACGGTAGTGATATGTATAGACAAAAATGAACAGAAGAATCATTGCACATCCGATATATCCACGCAAATAGAAATATCGCTTGTACCCTGCTGTTCCTACCGTGACGTTGTCGGCATTGTCGGACCGTGAGCCGTATGCTGATTTGCCGACACCCATCCATACCTTATCCGTGTTGATGAACTTTGCATATGACAGGTCAAAGAAGCGGGAGGTACGGTTATTTCCGGCAATGTCACCATCCTCCGTAATCTCCAGTCGCGAAACAATACCACGGTTGAGCGAGTTTTCACCTCCATTGTAAAATGTAGCTCCGATACCCACACCGATAAAGACAGCTACCATCGCCACCAGTGACCAGTATTTACGTTTCTGCCACAGAACGATGATCACACCACCTACCATAAGGCCGTATGCTGCCAACGATATTGACATCAGCAGTGAAACAAGCATTATGATGTTACGGAATTTCTTGAGATTGAAATTATCGATATAGAGCAGAAAAGCGCACATCGTACCGAGGTGTCCCGGTTCGAGGAACGGCCCGGCAAACCGATAGAGGTCGAGCGGACTGTTCATCGCGAACGTATTGAACACATAGTAGATTTTGTGCATATAGAACCTGTCGGAAGTATCCTGATAATTCGGGAGGTCTACCCCGCACAAGAAGACAATCCATCCCGCCATAGCTATTGTCAGGATGCAGACTATTGCCCATGTAAAAACTTTGAGCACATACTCCTTGTGTCGCAGCGGAGCCTGCAGAATCACGAGTCCTCCCAGAAGACTGACCACTGTACAGAACATGAGTGGCACAGAGAGATCATTAAGCCACATGCGGTCGTACATAAGTATCAGCACCCACATAAAGAACGAGAACATCTTGAAGCCGGTAAACTCACGGAACTGACGGTAATTCTTGACAATATAAAAACCTATCAGCAGGAGTGCTACACCATATATCATCACCTCGGAAATGAAGCGGACATACAGTATGCGCTGCGACCGGAACATCATAAGTATGATTCCGATTGCCAGACACACCACGTCACCCGTGGCCTTGTAGCTGTTTTCTGCCTTTGCCGACTTACTTGCCATCTGCAAAAAGATATTTGTAAAGAGCCTTTATCAGAGGTTTGTGTATGTCTCCGTAACCATCAATCTCCGCTGAAGTGGCTCCTGCTGAAAGAACTACAAAACCGATCTTCTTCTCCGGATCGAAAATCATGCACGTCTTGACTCCGCCTCCGCCTCCGGTCTGACCGTGAAGCACCGCCCCCGGTACCAGTCCTTCATACTGCCGGTATGACAGGCCATAGTTGGAGGAGCCGACATAGTTCTTCTGCATCTGCTGCTCACTTTTCTTCGATATGACACGCGTGCCGCCAAGCTGGCCATAATTCATGTGCATCATCATGTACCGGGCAAGGTCTGCGGCAGTTATCTTCATACCTGCCGCAGGATACTCCAGACTGAGATTCTCACCAAGCACATACTTGGCCGGTTCGAGCTGCGGATACTGCCGGTAGAAGTAGTCGTTAATCATCCGTTTTTTCTTGGACTCATCGTAATAATAGTAGTCCACGAACTTCGTTTTGTCAAGTTTATTGGAATTGAAACTGCCACCGAGTCCCAGTGGTTCCATGATAAACTCATCGACCACACTGTCAAAACGTTTCCCTGTCACACCCTCGATCACACCTGCAAGCAACGTATAGTTGAGGTTGCAATACTCATAATGCCGTCCGGGCACGTTGTCGGTATAGCTCTTGGAGTATTCCTTATCTTTTGAGGGGTTTATATAATCTATATTCCACCATCCGTGCGAATCGGTGATACCTGATGTGTGGGTCAACAGATGCTTTATGGTAATCTTCTTGTCAGGGCTGTTGGGATTACGCAGTCGGAAGCCGAGATATTTCTGGGCATCCTCATCAAGTTTAAGTTTCTTTTCATCCACAAGCCGCATTATTGCAGTGGCTATAAAGGTTTTCGACACAGAAGCGAGGGCAAAAAGATCATCCTCCTGAAGTGTATCAGGTGTGACACCCTCCTCAGGTGGCACCCGGTAGCCCATTGCCTTCTGATAGATAATCGAGTCGCCGCTGACCACAGCCACTGCCAGACCGGTCATCTTTCGGTCATCGAATACTTTCTGTATCTCTTCCTCCAGTCCGGCCGGTGCACCCTGACCGAATATATGCATGGCAAACGGCCCGAGAGAGAGAGCCACCAACACCATGAGGAGCGTTATCTTATTTCTCAGTTTCATATTGTTTCTTCAGCGTCTTGACCTTGCGGGCAAAGTTTTTGAGTGAATATTCCCCACGCTCCATCATGTCGTAGTAATCCTCGCGAAGCAGTGAATACACACACTGGTCATGATATTTGCCATCCTTATAGACAGCCTGACGGGCATAACCTTCGAACTTGTAACCGGTAGCCTCCATAACAATCCGTGATGTGGTGTGCTCGCGCAGACAACGACCTACGTAGCGGTTCATATTGAGCTGGTCGAACACAAGTTCGCGGATGAGCATCCCCAGCTCGTAGCGGGCTGTCCCATCCTGGTACCTGCGGTCAAGCACCACTCCACCGCCGTCGGCAGTCCGGCTCACGTAATCTATGTTGTTGACCGATACATACCCAATCATGGTATCATCGCTTTTCAGACAGATTGCAAGATAGATATCATGACGGTTCTCCATCATCTTACGCTTTACCCACTCGCGCTCTATGGCCTCGGGAACATAACGGAAAGGCGCACTGACCAAAGCCTGTATGTCCCGGTCGTTGCGCCATCTGTTGATCTGTTCGGTGTCAGATTCCTTGAATCCGCGAAAATATATTGTGTATTCCTGTTTCATTTTTTTGTAGTCTTTTCAAGCGCATCTGTTACGATACCGACAATCGTCTGCATATCCTCTTCCCCGTAACGCTGGTCTATAGGCAACGGCAGAAGATACTTTGCAAGCGAATATTCACATGTGTCTGCTCCGCAAGTTTCAAGCACATTAGGCCAGTAGGTCGGAACAAAGACATGATTATTGATGAGCCGCTTCCTGAGACAATCATCCTTGACGTATAAAGGATATGCCAAAGGCACGGCATTCTCAGGAAGCTCCATATCGCTCAGTTCATTCAGGCCTGCCAGTCGCTCGTGGAGGTATTGGTAGTTAGCAATACGCTTACTCTTTACAAACGGATAATCGGCACCTTGCAGTATTCGCCGGGTCAATTCCGACATCCGTTTTGCATTCTGGCCGCAGAGTTCCTCCTCGGAGTTCTGAAAGTCGGCATAGGCCGCACCTGCGTCAAGGTCGATGCGTTTGAGCTGCGGCAAGATCCTTATGCATGATACATCCTGCTCCTCGGGAAGATTTGTGATTGCGCCGCTGTACATGTAGCCGCCGTCGGAGACACCGAAAAATTTACGTGGAGAATAGATTGTATCAATGCCATCGACCGGCTTTTCATAGAATGCCTGAGCGTTATCAACAATCAGCTTATTGCCGTATGTAGAGACAAGTCTCCTGACCATCTCCCTTTTTATACCGAAATAATCGGTATAAAGAACTGCCTCACATTCCTTAACCTCCGGATAAGTCGCCGGATTCAGAGACTCATCAATGTGATAGAAGATATATTCAACTCCACGGCGGTCAAGCTCATCAATCATTACCTGACAGCTGTAGTAGGGAAGATACACTTTACGGATGGAACGGGCCGTGAGTATCTCTCCGAAACATGCACGCGCACTGTTCAGACGCATGGCACCGCTGTGGTATTCCTCTCCACGGGGCAGTTCCAGACAGGGGTATCCTCCGATATCTTTCATTCGGTTACAATCTTGCACCATGACGGAATATCAGCCATGGCATCTTCAAGTTCTTCTCGTGTATCGAAACGCAGCACAAGCGTCCCGACCGCATTGTTAGCTCCTTTGAAACCGCAGACTTTATCTCCGGGTTTTACCCAGAGATCTGTTTCAATAACCGCCTTCTGTTTTCCATCCTCTACCTCAAGCGACCTGAAAACTCCGTCGCTCGAAGCATGTAGTATGACCTCGGCAAGGTATCCTCTGTATTGCGGGTCGGCAATCTTACCCGTCTCCTCCCCGAGAGCATCGAGCACTGCATTGCGTATCAGATCTGTCCCTGAAGCTATGCGCAACATCTCCGCGAGTCTGTTGCCTCCTCCACGGGGAGACATCTCCATTATGTATGCCTTGCCGTTCTTGGCAACGCGTGTCTCTACATTATAGATTCCGGTTCTCAGCCCGAGAAGATTTACAAGTCTCTGCAATTCAGAGCGCAGTTCCTGTTGTGCCCAATCGGGCATGGTAGGTGGCCAGCTATATGCTGACGGCGTGAATGGATTCTCCGCCCGGGGGTCAAACCTCTGGTCGGAGAATGAGCAGAACATGAGTTTTCCGTCTACAGTAAAGCATTCCGAGTCGGATGAATGACCAGCTGCTTCCAGAAACTCCTCTACTATTATCCGGCCGTTGTGCGATTCCTCGGCCGCATATCCGACAGCCGCAGCAAGTTCGTCTGCATTGTCTACACGCGAGACACCCTTGCTTCCGGCTGAATCCACCGGTTTGACAATTACTGGATAGGGCAGCTCGCCAGCCTTTTTCATTACCCCGGCAGCATTGTTGAAGAAAAATGCTCCGGGAACATTGAAACCATGCTCGGCAAGAAATCGACGGAACAAATCCTTGTTCTGAAGTATTCTGACAGATTCATAGCTCCCCTGAAAATTGAGTCCGAGCTGCTCCGCCACATACGAAGCTGTCTCAACACCCGGGTCTACGGCAAAAGACATTATACCGTCGGCGTTGAGTTCTTTTGCTGTCGCGAGTGCCGCCTCTTTGTCCATCACACTGACATTACGGAATTCATCAGAATACCTGTGTGCGATATTGCCCGGCAGGTAGTCGCACGTCACGACACGATGCCCCATGCTGTGAGCAGCCTCTATGACTGGAAGAAGGTAACGCAGCCCCCCCAGCAGCATCAATGTTTTGCCAGATTCTCTCATTTACGAAGTATGTTTATAACCCGTTCAAGGTCACTTTCGGTCAGCGCGTGGTGCATGGGCAGACATATCACCGACTGCGCTATGCGGTGCGCGTTCGGAAGGTTCTCACGGCTTGCCGATGAGAGTCCGCGATATGTCGTGAACTCTGAAATCAACGGGTAGAAGTAACGACGCCCCATCACGTTCTGCTCCTTCATCTTCTCATAGACTTCGTCACGGCTTGAGCCATATTTCTCCGCGTCTATAAAAATCGGGAAATAACTGTAGTTGTGGCGCACTCCGTTGATATCGTCGAAGAATGTCAATCCTTCCGTGCCACGTAGAGCTTCCCGGTAGGTCTTGGCAGCCTTACGGCGCGCCTCGATTGCTGAATCAACCTGCCGGAGATTCAATAGCCCGTATGCCGAACGAATCTCGTCCATCTTCGAGTTAATGCCAGGAGCCACGACCTCGGTCTCGCTCGCGAATCCGAAATTCTTCAGGTAATCTATCCTGCGCTTGGTCTCCTCATCGTGCATTACAAGAGCACCACCCTCGATAGTATTGTAGACCTTTGTCGCATGGAACGAAAGGGTCGAGACATCGCCGGCATTCAACACAGACTTGCCGTTGACCTCAACACCGAAAGCATGGGCCGCGTCGTAAATGACTTTCAGACCATATTTGTCTGCAATCTCCTGGATTCGCTCTGTGTCACAGGGTGTCCCGTACACATGCACCGGCATTATAGCTGTTGTCTTCGGAGTTATGGCTGCCTCGATGCGGTCGGGATCAAGATTTCCGGTCTTGGCATCGACATCGACAAAAACCGGTTTTATACCGTTCCACCACAGCGAATGGGTAGTGGCCACGAAACTATATGGGGTCGTTATAACCTCACCTGTCACACGAAGAGCCTGCAACGAGGTTATGAGTGGCAGTGTACCGTTGGTAAACAAGCTGATGTACGGAACCTTGAGATATTCACAAAGTTCTTTCTCAAGTTGTCGGTGAAATGAACCATTATTGGTTATCCACTTGCTGTCCCATATTTGGCTCAGCATTCCGTTGAACTCCTCCAGGCTCGGCAGCAACGGAGAAGTGACGGTTATCTTGGATTTGTTTTCGGTAGCCATAATTCTATTCTTTAGTTTTGACGAATGCGACCAGCTCCCTCAGATCTTTCGATCCGGTCAGCTTGGTCACAATCGAATAATACGCCACACCTATTGCGGTCCCGCCCAACAGCTGCAACCATTCGGCATGCATGAATTGGCTGGAACACCATACTACTGCCCCCATGCTGAAAGAATACAGTATGGTAGGCGTTATATCGCGCATCTGCTTCAGGAAACCGACACCTATCAGTTTCCCGGTATAATGGGTATTTATAACCAGACTGACAATATTCCCGGCAATCGATCCGAAACACATGGCTATCAGTCCGAACGGAATCGTGGCGCACACAATTGCGACACCGATAAGTTTCTTCCAGACTTCAAGCCGCAGATAAAGGTCACTTCTTCCCTTGACCTGCAGAAGATTCAGATTGATGGCGTGAATAGGATACCACACCATCGCGAAACATATTATCTGAAGAAGCGTGGCTGCAAAAAGCCATTGCTCCTTGAGGAATATCAGCACAAAAGGCTTGGCAAGTGCCGCCAGCCCCATCATGAGGGGAAATATCACAAAAGCACTCAGCCGCAGAAAACGACGGTAAACCTCTCTCAGCCGGTCATCGTCATCCTGAATTGTACACAGCACCGGATAGGTCACCCTCTGGAGTATGATCGTGAGATTGGACGATGGAAACTCAGCGAACTGATGCGCCCTCGTATAATATCCGAGATCCGATGCCTTGAACACCTTACCGATAAGCAGCAGGTAGAGATTGTTGTAGAGTGTGTTGATGATACCACTCAACGCAAGCCTCGACCCGAACCCGAACAATTCCCTGAACGATGCCCATGAATACGTCATGCTGGGTCGCCAGTGCGACAGCACCCAGAGCATGACCATGTTGACAGCGAGGTTGGATATCTGGAACCAGACTATCGACCATACGCCGAACCCCGCGTAGGCCATATAGATACCAACCCCTCCTGATATTATTGCAGCCGTAAACGATGCCTTCGCCTGAGTCTTGAAGTCAATCCTCACAGTCAGCAGCGCCCGCTGCACTACAACCAGAGAATTGATGACCACACTCAGCGATATGAGCCGCATCATGGGGCACAATATCGGTTCGTCGTAGAAGCGGGCAATCAACGGCGCGCTTACAAACAGCAACAGATACAGGATCAGGCCTACTCCGATATTGAAGAAAAATACCGTGGAGTTGTCTACCTCGCTCCGGTCCTGCTTGCGGATGAGTGCCTGCGAGAAGCCGCTGTCAACAAGCGACTGCGATACCGATATGAAGATGGAGAGCATACCGACAAGACCGTAATCGGCCGGTGTCAGTATGCGCGCCATGACAATCATCACGGCAAACTGGATGAACTGGACAGAAAAGCGCTCTATCGAGCTCCAGAGTGTCCCCTTGGCAGTCTTATGCTTCAGCGACTCCCCCATAAGGGCGAATAACTACATTTTGCTGTGGTAGCCGTCGGCGTATCCGTACATAGATGTTGCGGAATCCACACCATTGAGCACCAGCGACATGTTTCGGTAAGTCTTATCCTGATAAAGTTTCTCAATCTCCGGAAGCACGTCGAGTTCCAGATGTCCCACACGGATCACAAACATGCAGCGGTCACAAAGTTTCTCGATAATCTTGGCATCGGCCATAGCATTGATCGGCGGACAGTCTATCAGGACATAATCATAATTGTCTATGAGCTCAGTCACAAGATTCCTGAAGCGTTCTCCTTCAAGAAGCTCCGCCGGGTTCGGCGGGAAATGTCCTACAGGGAGTACATCCGCACCATGCAGATTATCGTCATGCACAACCACCGACTTCCAGTCATCTGAACGTCCACTGAGGTAATCGCTCAGACCCTTGGGCGGGTTGCCTATGGCTGCCGAGGTAGATCCATGACGCAGGTCACCGTCGAGAACCATGACTTTCTTGTTGCGCAGTGAAAGTGAAATCGCAAGGTTGAGAGTGACGAACGACTTGCCGCTGCCGGCGTTAAACGAGGTGATCATCATGACCGAACCACGGTGGCTGAGAAATGTGACATTCGTACGCAACACACGGAATGCGTCGTTGACCACATCACGGCTGCCCGGCTCCACAACCAGACGCTCGTTGATGCCGGCGGCGATACGTTCCTTCTTCCCTTTACCCTTGACCTGCGGAATCTCTCCGATGAGAGGAATTGACAAGCGCTCAAGGTCTTTCTTGCCACGAACTTTCGTATTGGTCATCTCGCTCACAAAGGTAACACAGAACGGAAGGAAAAGTCCGAACAGGAACGCGAAGCCAACCACAAGTTTCTTGCGCGGAGATACCGGCTTGATCTCACCGAAAGGCTTTGCTATGACCTCTGTGTTGTAGGGTGTGAAAGCCTGGCTGAGCTCGTTCTCCTCCTTCTTCTGGAGAAGGAATGTGTAGAGGCTCTCCATCACCTTGCGCTGACGCTCGATGCTGAGCAGGTAGTTGGCCTGACCGGGACTACGTGCTATTTTTGACTCAGCCTCACCTTTAAGACTCTGGGCGTTCTGAAGTTGACCGGAAAGTGAGACAATCTCATTGTTTACCGAAGCCTGGAGACTCTTGTACATCTCATCCAGCTCCTTGTCCATGGTTGTCAATACGGGGTGGTTCACAGAAGAGTTTGCCACAAGTCGGTTACGCTCAAGCAGCTTGGTGTTATACTCCGAAATAGCCTTTTCAACAGCCGTGCTGCCGATGCCGGTATTGGCGGGAAGCACCTCACTCTTGTGACTCGGATTCGAGAGATACTGGCTCATGTAGCGGGCTATCTGAAGACGGTTGTTGATTTCATACAACTGCTCATCACCCTTACGCGCCACCTGCATATAGCCCACTGTAGCCTCACGGATATCCGGAATCTGGTTCTCCGCCTGATAGGTGGAGACGTTGTTGTCAACCCCCTTCAGCTGTGATTCGAGCGATACGAGACGTTCATCAATAAACTTGCTTGTGGCTTTGGAAGTCTCATTGCGGTTCTGCACCCAGCTGTCATTATATACCTGCACGAGAGTGGAGAGAAGATCGTTTGCCCGTTCCAGGTCATTGTCGTTGACAGCAAGCTCGATTGTATTTCCCCACTGGTCGAGGAGTTTGATATCGAATTTACCGGCATAATTGTTGGCCGCGGGCACTATGGGCTGACGACCCACCATCACCGTATATTCTTCACCGGGCTTATAGTTGGGACCTTTGGATACCACCATCAGACCCAGGGGAGTCTTGGCAGGCTCTCCAAACCTGATGGGTGCTTTCTGTGTGTATTCCACCTCTGTAGCAGGAATGCGGTCTGTGCCACGCGAAATGTCCGACAGCGAGATGTCGCCGTTCTTTGCAATTTCCAGTTTAAAGCTGGCGGCATCGGCATCAGTAAACTGCGGAAGAGTCACAGTCACCGGGAGCGAGTCTCCATACACAATCTTATCATGGAAACGTCCGGGTAACGCGTAGTTCATATCAAGTTTCAGGATACGCACAACCTCTTCCATCAGGTCGGGACTCTGCAACTTGTTGATTTCGTCGCGGATGTTGGTGTTTGAGCTCAGCATCCCCATGCCGGCAAAGGCACTCAGCTGCGAACCGATTGATCCGCCGCCGGTATCATCCTTCAGCACGATGCGCGAGAATCGTTCGTATGATGGCTGGCGCGTGAGCACATAGGCCGACGCAAGCCCTACACACACCACCACCGACACGATAATCCAGGGCCAGTGGCGCAGCGTGGTCTTTATTACTTCCGAGATTTTTACGGTCTTCCGACCGCCGCGGTGTTCTTCCTCGTTATGCATAATTTCTGTGATGGTATCTTGTGCGAAACTTCACACAAGATTCTAATACAATGTTTTATCTGAAAATAATAACTGCAATCGACGTCAGTACACTTGCCACCGACACCCAGATTGACGGATTGTAGAAAACGTTGGCCGTTTCTGTAGCCTGGCGCTTACGTGTATTGTTCGGTTCAACGTACACCACATCATTCTGACGAAGATAATATGCCGGACTGTCCATGAGCGACTTGGTGTCGGTCAGGTCAACGCGATAGGCAATATCCTTACCTTCATCCTCTCTGACCACAAGCACATTTTTTCTCTCACCGGTAATATTGAGATCTCCGGCTTTTGAGAGGGCCTGAAGCAGCGTCATGTTGTCGCGCTCAATCGGATATTCACCCGGATTCTTCACATCTCCGAGAACCGAAATTTTAGCATTCAGGTATTCCACAGTCACAACGGGATCCTTTACCAGCTCGCGCGATATTATTTCACGCTTTATAAGCTCCGCTACCCCGTAGCGGTTCATACCGGCCACATGTAGTTTGCCGATCAACGGGAAATCTATATCTCCGTTAGGGTCGATAGTATAGGCTGCCGCTTTCGACTCGGTCATTGAGCCGTTGGTGCCTGAACCAATTCGATACTGGGCGATCGCGAGGTTGAACGCCACGGCCAGCTCCGGATCTTTCGATGTCACGACAATGGCAAGCTTGTCATCGGGCTGCACGGTGATTCGTACCGGCGGAGCCACAGCCTCTGTCTGACCATTCTCGAATCCCTGCATATATGTTATGTCTTTAGGAACCTTGCACGAAGCAAGAGAGAGGCACAGCAGAGCGCCCAATATGATTTTGTGAAATCTCTTTTTCAAAATCTTAGGTTTTATGTATGTTTGAACAGTTTCTATGTCGGTTATTTCTGGTGACGGAAGCCACGTGCGGACAGCATTCTGCGGCAACCGCTATTTTCTCTAACGTTATGCCACCACTTTCAAGTATATGACAACTCGAAGTTAGGGTTGATTTTGTATACGCTCCACGTCGAGAGCGTCAATGTCTACACGCGCGTAACCGAGGAAATCTATTCCTACGGTAAGTTGGCTTTTGCCATCGGATGTCTGGACCACTTCCCCTTCAAGGCCTCTGAGCGAACCTCGTATCACCTTGACTCTGTCACCTTTGCGATACTCTCCGATTATCGACACGGGTGTGTCGGAGTTACCGAGCATGAACCGGAGGGTCTCAATCTGACGGTCAGGGATAACGGCCATTGGCTTACGCGTCGAATCAGCTGAAGAACCGGCACGGTTAGTCATGAATCTTTTTATATAGGGCAGCGTGACAATTGTCAGGCGTTCGCGCTCAGTGCATTTTATAAAGAGCAGCGTAGGTATGACGACGCGTACCACTTTTGCGCGTCGGCCGTTTTTCCAGACTCTCACTTCCTCCTGTGTCGGGAGATAGCATTCATATCCGGCTTTCGCTATGCGCTCGGCACACGCTTTCTCCGTATTGTGGTTGACTATGGCCACAAACCACTTGCGGTCGGGCACGCCTACGGCGTCGCCAACGCCCGCAGGCACCGTCGCAACGCTGTTGTCCAACTTATCCGGAATATTGTCTGAACTTGATGTCATATAATTCCGCATCTTTCCTTGCGCCGAAAGCTCAAAAGATTATCACCTCGGCACATGAAAAGATAATTAGCTACAAAATTACAAAAAATTTCCGTATTTCACCAATCCAATCCCAATATCATCGCAATCTTCTCACCCCAAACATCATATTATTCTGATTATTATTCTGATTATATGAGAGATTCCTAAATAATAAGCAATCCCATAGGCTTGGAGCCTACGGGATTGCTACAGGTACCATCTGCGGAGTGAGCGAGATTCGAACTCGCGATACGCTTTTGGCGTATACACGCTTTCCAGGCGTGCCTCTTCAGCCACTCGAGCATCACTCCTCTTCTTATTTTCTCTGCAAAGTTAATGCTTTTCGTCCAATTAACAATATTTTTGCCGATATTTTTATTAATTTTGTGATATTTTTTGTTCGTCAGTCTTTTGAAAGCATGACCCGAAGTGACTCAATCACCCGCAATCCATGCCACAAAGACACTGATTACCAACATTATGAAGAAGCATTCATTAGCTCTCGTCCTGCTGACTCTCGCCCTGGCCTCATGCGGAGGTTCCCAGAAGAAAAGCAGCAAGTACCCGGAGAATTTCAAATCTATCGGTGATGCCGGCCGCGTGGACTACATAATCCGCAACGCTCCGGCTGACTCGGTGGCAAGGTTCATTATCTATGGAGCGCTTGGCCGCAACCCCGAGGCTCCTATCGACACTGTCGCAATCGCCACCAACCACGCCTATGAAGTATTGACCGGCGACTCGCTCGACCGTTTCGCTGCCGAGTATGACATGCTTGTCGAATCGCTGCCGCTTGGCGACAAAATGAAAATCTACATGCTCGCCGGCTCGGAAGACCCCCAGGGACTCGGATACCGTCTCGGACTGGAGTACATGACATCAATCCGCGACAACAACAAATCGGTACAAGACATCGAGTCCGAGCTTAAGGAATTCCGCAAAGCCTGCGGCACCGACACGGCCATGTACCGCCGCTTCCTGATCGGTTTCAAGACCGTACTAAAGGTTGACCATGGTACAGACGTGCCGGAATCAGTCTACAACAAATTCATCAACTACGAATAATCAACCCCCAACAGCCGTCGGCAAAAGACTTTTCATTTAAACCGGCAACTGGCATTTTATGATACAGGCTCCAACGACGGCCATAACTGACATGAAAAAATTTTCTGACTACAGCGCGCACATCGAGAAAGTGCTGCGCGACCTGACTTTGCCCGGCGGTGCGCTTGCCGGGCTCTATGAACCTGTGACATACTCTCTCTCGGCTGGCGGCAAACGTCTCCGCCCGTCGCTCGTGCTCATGGCCGCCGACGCATTCGGCGAAGCGGCTGAAAAAGCTGAGAGCGCGGCTGTCGGCCTTGAGATGTTCCATAATTTCACGCTTCTCCACGACGATGTGATGGACCAGAGCGACATGCGCCGCGGCCGTCCCTCGGTTCACGCCAAGTGGGATGTCAACACTGCCATTCTCTCGGGCGACACCATGCTGACGCTCGCAACGGAATGTGTGGCAAAGGTGGATGACAGCATATTGCGTCCTGTCCTCGACGCATTCAACAACATGGCTCTCCGCGTGTACGAGGGACAACGCCTCGACATGGACTTCGAAACCTCCGATAATGTGGAGATTGATGACTACATGCGCATGATCGCCGACAAGACGGGCGCTCTGCTTGGAGCATGCGCACGTATCGGTGCCCTCATAGGCGGCGCATCTGAATCTGACGCCGCCCACATGGCTGAATACGGAGCCATGCTCGGTCTTGCTTTCCAGATTCAGGATGACTGGCTCGACGTTTTCGGCGACTCCACCACTTTCGGCAAACCGATCGGTGGGGACATCAACAACAACAAGAAGTCTTTCCTGCTGCTCACAGCCCTATCAAGCGGCACACCCGATGCCCAAGCCCTCCGCGAGGCCATGAAGCTTCCCGCCGGCGACACAAAAATCAAGATTGTCACCCGTCTCTACGAGCGTCTCGACATGAACCGTCACTGCCGCGAGGCCATCAACCATTACAGCGCCAAGGCAATGGCCGCCCTCAAGGCTACATCGCTCAGCGACGAGGCCCGTGAGCCGTTCCGCCTGCTTGTTGAAAAACTTACCGGACGCAAGAAATAACCGTGACCGACACTCATACACATCTATATATGCCCGACGCCTACCCCGACGGTGGCGTCGGCGCAGTTACACGGGCTATCGAAGCCGGGGTGACACGCTTGGTGTTTCCTTGTGTGAACCTCGGTTCGCTGCCCGACATGAGGAGACTTCATGAAGAGTTTCCTGAGAATACCCGTCTCGCCCTCGGACTGCATCCCACCGACCTTTCCGCCGATTGGCAGAGTGACCTCGACAAGATGGAGGCAATGCTGCCCGGTGACTTCGCAGCAATCGGAGAAGTCGGCATAGACCTCTATCACGACGCTTCGATGCGCGAGGAGCAACGTGTGGCCTTTGCACGTCAGATCGGTTGGGCTCAACGCTTCGGGCTGCCGGTAATCATTCATTGCCGCGAAGGTCTCGACGACACTCTCCGTGTTCTTTCCGGGACTGAGGGTAAGCTTCCGCCGCTGGTTTTCCACAGTTTCACAGGCACAGCCGACGATGTCCGCCGCATCCGCACGGTCTGCGACCCATGGTTCGGAATCAACGGGGTGGTGACTTTCAAGAACGCACCGCTGCTCCGTGAGGCTCTCCCGGAAATCGGCCTTGACAGAATCCTCCTTGAGACCGACTCTCCATGGCTCTCCCCCGCTCCGAAACGTGGACAGACCAATGAAAGCGCCCGCATTCCCTACATCCGCGACTGCGTGGCCACCACGCTCGGGGTAACTCCCGAAGAGGTTGAACGGGTTACCGACGAAGCTGCCGAGCAGCTATTCTTCACCCGCACACCCTGAAACAGACTCTTATTTGACACAAATCCGTAAGGAGACATGATTTCACAACCCGTAGCCATATTCCTTCTCGTGCTGGTCATCATCCTGTTGGGACCGGTACTGTTCCGCAGGCTGAAGATTCCCCCCATCGTGGGCATGATCATCGCCGGTATGGCTGTGGGTCCCTACGGATTCGGTCTTCTCGACCGCGACGCGAGTTTCCGCATCTTCGGCGAGGTAGGAATCCTCTACATCATGTTCCAGGCGGCCGTCGAGATTGACATGTTTCACCTGCGGCAACAATACCGCAAGGGCATCATATTCGGTCTCATATCGTTCCTGCTACCGATGGTAGCGGGTGTTTTCGGCGCCCGCTACGCATTCGGCGCGACATGGGACACCGCTCTGCTTATCGCCTCTATGTATGCCTCGCACACACTTGTCTCCTACCCCGTGGTCAGCAAGTTCGGACTTCAGAACACACGTGGAGCCGTCATCGCCGTCTGCGGCACGATTGTGGCCGTGATGCTGGCCCTGCTCTGCCTGGCCGGTGTGGTACAGACCCATATCGAGGGTGAATTTCACGGCATGAGCATAATCCGTCTGCTCTTGCAGATGGGAATATACTGCGTGGCGATAGGATACTCTTTCCCATTTGCCATGCGCCGCTTCTTCAAAAGCAACTCCGAGCCGGTGGCGCAATATATATTCGTGCTCGCTCTTGTGTTTGTAGCCTCTCTGTTCGCTCAGCTGATCGGACTGGAGGCCATATTGGGGGCTTTCTACGCCGGACTTATACTCAACCGTCTGATTCCGGGACGTTCTCCGCTCATGAAGAACATCCGCTTTGTCGGCGACTCCATTTTCATCCCCTACTTCCTTATCGGAGTGGGAATGCTGATCAACGTGGGAGTCATACTGAAAGGCTGGGGAGTAATCTGGGTTGCGGCAAATATGTCGCTTGTGGCCCTCTCTACCAAGTGGCTCGCGGCATATGCAACGCAGAAAGCGTTCGGACTCTCGAGTGCCGAACAGACACTTATGTTCGGTCTGACAAGCGGAAAGGCAGCGGCGACAATCGCGGCCGTGATGGTCGGATATAAATACGGTATGCTCACCGAAGACATGATGAACGGAGCCGTGGTCATGATTCTTATCTGCTGCATAGTGGCATCGGTTGTTACGGAGAACGCTGCAAAGAAAATACGTATCAGCCTCACGCAACAGGATCTTGAGCATGAGGATGTGGGACAGACCGAGTTCGCGCGTCAGGTGGTATCGGTGTCAAACCCTGTAACGGCCGAGGGTCTGATGCGCATGGCTCTCTTCATGCGCAACCGTCTGAACAAAATACCGATGACCCTGCTCTATGTTCGTACCGGCGACGACACCCGTGCCCGCGCCATGGGACGCACCGCCATGCGGGGAGCCATCGAGGCTGCCGAGGAAATGGACGTGGAGGTCCGCTCCATGGAGCGTTTCGACATCAGTGTTACGTCAGCTCTTCGCAATGTGGCTGTCGAACAAGAAGCCACCGAGATAGTGATCGGACTTCACCGCAAGGCTAATATTGTAGACACGTTCTTCGGCTCGCTCGTGGAACAGCTGCTCGAATCGACCCACCGCATGGTCATAATGTCGCGCTGTTTCATACCGGTCGATACGGTGACTAGAGTCATAGTAGTAGTGCCGCGGAAAGCAGAATATGAGACCGGATTCCATCTCTGGGTTACAAGATTAGCCATGCTGGCCTTCAACATTGAGGCCCGTCTGACGTTTATATCGTATAAGGAGACTGAAGAATTCATACGCACAGCCATCGCCGAGGACAAAATCGAGGTGGAAGTACGCTTTGAGTTGCTTGATTCCTACGATGATTTCATACTCCTTTCGGGTGATGTCGGCGACGATGACCTCCTTGTCGTGGTCGGCGCCCGCAAGGGATCGATATCGTACAACAGTGAGCAGGAGTCGCTTCCCGGCTTCCTGAGCCGCTACTTCAGCCGCCACAATCTGATGGTGATTTACCCAAAACAGTTTTAACCCTTTTATAAACACACTAAACACACACCACTATGAAAAAGTATTTAGCCGAATTTTTCGGCACCATGTTCCTGGTGCTTCTCGCCTGCGGAAGTGCAGTGCTCGCCGGCCCTTCTATCGGAGGCCTCGGAATCGGTCTCTGCTTCGGCCTCGTGCTCGTCTGTCTGTGCTATTGCATCGGCAACATCTCCGGATGCCATGTCAATCCCGCAGTCTCGTTCGCTATGTTGCTCCATGGAAAGATGTCGGTCAAGGACTTCATCTTCTACGTCATCTTCCAGCTCGCGGGGGCAGCCGTAGGTGCCGGATTCCTCTACTGGTTCTGGCAGATGGGAGGAGAACAGTTCCAGTTCGGCGGCATCACCGCCCAGAGCGGAAACTTCCTTGCCACCAATGTGTGCCAGCCCGGTGTTAGCCAGGGAATGGCTCTTCTGAGCGAGATTCTGCTCACCATGTTCTTTGTGCTGATTGTCCTCGGCTCAACCGATGAGAAGAAAGGCTTCGGCAAGTTCGCAGGTCTGGCCATCGGTCTCGGCCTCGGTCTGGTAAACATCGTCGGCATACCTGTCGATAACTGCTCTGTTAACCCCGCCCGCAGCTTCGGTCCCGCCATCTACAGCCCGAACGCATGGGGTGATTTCTGGATTATGGTAGTCGGCCCGCTCGTAGGTGCAATCCTTTCTGTAATCATCTGGAAAATGGTGACATGTCGCAAGGCTTGCGAAGCCAATGTCGAAGACTGATCGCCACGCTCCGGAATTAATACCGTAAAATTCAATGACAGAATTCGATACGGAGCAAGACTCCGGAGTAACATATCTCACACGCGAGGTCGCGGCAGCGGACTACATTGTCCGCTACCGCGACCCCGTCCGTTTTTTGGAATGCTGCAAGGTTTGCCCGTCGTTCGGGCGCACCTACAAATGTCCTCCAATCACCGGTGAACGGAACATAGATTTCTCCCCCTTCACGACGGCCCGTATCATCGTCGCCAAGATTCCAATTCCCCCCCGCACCCCGGTGTCGGAGGCATCCTCAATACTCAACCCGATACGGCTGAAGCTTGAAAAGAATCTGCTCGACATGGAACGCCAGACCGCCGGCAGCCGCGCATTCTGCTGTACGGCCACCGACGGTTGTGACTTCTGCTCTGGAACGGCTTGCGCCCGGCTCTCCGAAGAACCATGCCGTCACCCCGAACTCGTCCGCCCCTCGCTCGAAGCATACGGTTTTGACCTCTCCGCCACCCTCTCCGACCTCTTCTGTCTTGAAATGCTGTGGGGCAAAGATGGTTACCTACCCTCCTACCTTGTACTAATAGGGGCAGTCTTCCAATAAAATTTTAAGATTCTTAATCAGCAGGAGAGTCAGGTTCCTGATTCCCTTTCTTGCCGTCTGGTTCGGAGATGTAACGTTCGTAGTAGGTCATGATGAGGGCGGTGACGGGCAGGGCTATTATCATGCCGATTATCCCTAACAGGCTGCCCCAGACCGAAAGCGACAACAGTATTATCGCCGGATTAAGACCCATCTCGCGCCCCATCACATGGGGCGTGATTATGTAGTCGCATATGCACTGGCTCACCACGTAGACAAGCCCGCATTTGCCTAACAGCGGCAGAAACTCAGCTTCTCCGCCAAGAGAATAGATGAAGCAGATGATTGCCACCGGTATAAGCGTGACGTACTGGAAATAGGGAATCATGTAGAGCAGACCGACCAGCAGACCCATCGGTATCGCCAGCGGCATACCGACAATCCAGAACCCGAGGCAATAGAGCACCATGGCGCACAGCGCGACAAGTCCCTGCCCCCGGAAGTAATGGTTGAGACTGTTCTTGACGTCATTGACCACAGCGAGTCCGCGGGCACGGTACTTGCGGGGGAATATCATCTTGAACCCGCGCACTATCTGCGGGTAATCTATCAGAATGAAGAGTATATAGATAAGGGTCAGCATCCATCCGAGGGTACCGACAATCACGTCGAGCGACTCCTCCAGCAGGGACGTACCCTTTGACAGAAGCTGGTCTATGTGCATGTTGTCGAGCGTGGCGCGAATCTTACGGGGACTCGCGTAACGCTCGACAAATTCTATGATTTTATTGCAGTAATCAGGTACAGGCTGCTTGCCGTCAGAGACATTCTTGATTATCTCACCGAGCATGTCAACCTCTTTTATAACCGAGGGGAGGAACAGATATATCATCAGACCGACCAGGGCGAGACATTCCACCACAGTCAGAATCGAGGCAATCGTCCTCCCCTTGGTGTGTGTGATCCGGCGGTTGAAGCCTACCACCGGTTGCAGAAGGTACGCAATGAAACAGGCCACAAAGAATGGCAGCAACACATCGCTCAGATAGCGTATCAGCCATATGAGCGCGGCAGTTATGCCCAACCCGATAATCAGGCGCATTATGCGGTCTATGTTCCAATATGTGCGTCCGGCTGCCATGGTCTACTTGTCTTGAGCGGTCTTGTCTTGAACCGATTTCTCATGATACTGATGCGACTTGACAAGCAGGTAGCATCCCGACAACATTGCGGCACAACCGGTTATCCATATGCCGTCTATGCCGACAAGCAGACCGATTATGAAGGCTATGATGCCGATCACATTGAATGTCCAGCCGCTCTTGCTGAGAAAAATGGCGTTGGCGGCCAACGCCTCCGAGACCGTCTGCTGTTCAGCAGACGGCTGCGTGTTTTGTGTATTTTCCATAACGATGAGTATTTTGCTTATGCGGCGAGGTGGAACCAGTTGATGCAGAGGTCGGTCAACCAGAGCCAGAGCGGGCAGAAGCCCATGAAGAGAATGGTCGAGAGAGCCAGTGAGGAGGTACCCGTAGCCACATAGCAGTTGTAACGGCTCGCGATGATAATACCTGAAAAGGCCGGAGGAAGTGCGGCGCAGACCACAAGCATCTTGAGATTAACAGGCTCCATCTTGAAGATGATACCCACAATCAGGATTGCAAGCGGCATGACAATCAGCTTGAGAAATGCTCCCATCACAGCCTGACCGTTAATCTTGATTTTTACCGACGACAGTGTGATACCTGCCGCGAATACAGCCACCGAAGCATTGGCACCCTTGATCAAATCGAAAGATGGGTCAAGATATTCCGGCCATTTCAGTCCGCAGAGCACGAGCACGACAGCAAGAATCGGTGCCCATGCCACCGGCTCCTTGATTGCGTTGAGCACCGGCATCCATGGATTCGGCTTCTTACCGCCGTTTTCCGCGGCTGTCTGATCGGCGTTTCCGGCATTGAGCAACGCCAGACCGATAGGAATACCGATGGCGTTGACCTCGATGGCTACAATAGCGATGACAAGACCTACCGAGGCAGAATCGCCGAAGATTGGCTGAAGCACCGCGAAACCGAGGAAGCCTATTGTCGGAGAACCTGAAATCAATGCCGAGATTGCTGATTCAGCCATGGTGTCCTTGTACATGTACCGGAACACGAAATAGACCAGAAAGAAACATGCAATCAGCACCACAAACGAGATCAGGGTGAGTTTCAGGTCGATACTCAGCATCTCACGGTTAGCCTTCACAATCGAGATGAACAGTGCGGCCGGAAGTGCGTAATTCAGCACCACCTTGTTGAGCACCCGCGCGTCGGCTCCGGAGAAGGCTCCGGTCTTTCCCGAGAAATATCCCAGCAGCATGACTGTCAGAATCGGGACAATGGCGTAAAGGATAATATGTTCCATAATATCTTATTTAGTGGAATTGTAGGGACGCACGGCCCGTGCGTCCGCC
>OFFL01000182.1_pt1 | contig 74195 bp, 78 predicted proteins | sample 1521391 | NCBI WGS metagenome assembly OFFL01 (sample SAMEA3504082, study PRJEB24116) | mouse gut metagenome | biome: mouse gut; feature: mouse-associated habitat; material: faeces | place: Denmark | collected 2011
AGCCGCCGTTCATAATGGAGAGGAAAGATTTAGATTTGTTGTTGTGAAAGGAAAATTTCTGTGAAACAAAATGTGATATTTATAGTGGCAGGGATTGTTGTGACGGTGATATCCTTTCTATTGGATAATATTTTTTCTTTGCTGCTGGTGCTGCCGGTTTTAATGTTTGTGACCGGAAAGCTGGTCTCTAGTGCTGCTGTATTGCGGGAAAAACCGGGGGACAATACGGAAGCGTATTTTTGGAATGTGGGGTACAAAACGGGCGGTTCCATGCGAAGTCAGGAAACATGGGAATTTGCCAACACATATTACGGTAAACTATGTGTGCGTTGGAGTATGCCTATGCTGGTACTGTCAGAGGGTATTATGTTCCTCTTTCAACGATATGCATGGACCTTAGGTATTTTGTTTGCTGTACAGATTGTTCTGTTTCTCTCTCCCATTTTGGTTGTGGAGAGTGCTATTGACAAAAGGTTTGACCGGCAGGGCAACCGCCGTGAACAATAAATAATTATTTTTAGGAGGTATAAGGATGCAGTTTACCTTTGCGCATTATAATTATAATGTATTGGATTTGGAGAAATCTTTGGCCTTTTACAAAGAGGCGCTGGGATTGGAGGAAGTACGCCGCAAGGAGGCTGAGGACGGCAGCTTTATCATTGTGTTTTTGGGTGATGGGAAAACTGGTTTTAAACTGGAATTGACCTGGCTGCGTGATTGGGAACGTCCGTACAATTTGGGGGATAACGAGGTGCATTTGGCATTTCAGGTAGAAGATTTTGCTGCTGCTCACGCCAAACATCAAGAAATGGGATGCATTTGTTTTGAAAATAAGGCTATGGGCATCTATTTTATCAACGACCCTGACGGGTACTGGTTAGAAATTGTGCCGATGAAATAGGAATAAGGCTGCTTTTTATCTTTCTGCACAATCCAACGTGACTGCGGAAAGAGAAAGGGCAGTCTGTTTTTTTATTATTTTAGATGATATACTTTACAAACTTTTAAGGCTTTACGGAATGAACTTTGCAGATAGAAGTTTTTTGAGAGGTTATTCACTTATTTGTCGATTTATATTTTTCTCAAAAGTGATACTCCAACGTTCTATATTTCGGGTCAGCAATTCTTCCGCAGCGGAAATCTTTTCTGCTACATCTTTTGAAAAATTATCACTGCCCAGATTTCCGGTCAGGTTATTACAGAGGGAATCGTTTAGCTGGATTTTCCAAGTATCGTCCGTTTTTTTCAAGACGATAGATACTTCCACCGCGAAACTGTCTTCACAGTTTTGCAGATAGGGGAGCAGGACTTCCGGACTTCTGATGGCTTCTTTGGTGCTGTCATGAATTAGGCTTTTCAAGCTTTTGTTTTCATCAATATTATCGCTGATTTTTGTAATTAAGTCCGTCACAAAAATTCCCATAGTATTGGAAAAATCTTTGTTGTGGATAGTGACATTGGCTGTGGCAGTATCTCCTTCTATTTGGACTTCATGAATCTCCCAGGAGAGATCTTCTACAACTGCTTCGGCCAGAGAATAATAAGCGTTGTCAGAAGGACGGCGGGATAAATCGCTGAATAGGTGACAACCTTCTGATTTGTTGTTGGTGTATGTGTTAAAGGTAGTCATATCTAGTTCTTTTAATGCAGTGAAAGCTGCGTTGATGGTTTCTTCCGGTGTTTGCGCCGAGTGTTTTTGTGCGTTGCCACAGCCCATCAACAGTAACGTACATATTAAAGATAAACTGATAATCCGTTTCATACAATGACTCCCTTTCTGTGTGCCGAAACATCACAGCAAAAAAATTCTTTTTATATTATAACAGAAATCTGCGTGGAAGAGAATTTATTTTAATAAAAAAAGTATAAAGATATTGTGGAGATTAGGTGGTTTTGCTTTTTGATTGCGGATTTTGTTTTGCAGTGATAAAATTTAGTATAGAAGATAGCAGTGAGGAGGGAATTGCATGAAGAAAAAATTGCCGTTTTTGTTGGGCGCGATTGTTTTCTGCTGTGTTTTGGTGATAGCTTTTGCAGTACTATTGGGCAATCCTTTGGTGGCTTGGCACAATCATCAGTTGCGGACTGCGCTGCAGAGCTTGCCGGAGGGCACAGTGACGTTGGAGGAGGCAGTGCCGTTCAAGTGGGATGTGGTGTACAGCTTTGACCCTTATACATCGCGGGAGGAAATGGAAAGCGTGATGCACCTGAAAAGTGATGCCATACAGGCGGGCGTTAGTGAGGAACAGCGCAGCTTTGTCTTCACGAAAGGCGATAAGATAGTGTGCAGTGTGTGCGGCGCACCGCAAAGGCTGGGCTATGATTTGTGTGCCATTCCCAGCTATACTGTGTACAGATATTCTTCTGCTGCATCACAGCAGGGACAGGATTGTTTTCTGCAAAGCGGCAGGAACGCCAAATTTGCCGTGAGCCATGAGGATGACTATGTAAAACTGGAATATCTTGCGGACCAATCTATACAGGAAGACAGAAAGGCGGCTATGCAGATTTTTGAGTATGAAAACCTGCGGCTGGGAGTTACCGATGTTCGGGAAGTGCGCACGGAGAATTGGACGGATGATATGGGAGACAGTTGGGAAAGACCTGTTTATGTCTGTGAACCTGGTGCGGTTATTATGGTATTGCATGCCGATATGGATGACGGGGCCAATTATGAGGGATTGCCCCATGCCCGTTGGAAAATTTATCTCTCAGCTTCCGACGGCAGCTGGAATGCAAGAGTGAGTATTGTGGACGATATGTCACCTCTTGCGATTACAGAGAACACAGACGGGATTGGCGCAGAAGATGAATATATACTGCGCTTTGAGATGGCGGAGGAATAAAAGAGGAATGAAAAGAGAACTGCCTTTGACGAGTTTTTCACTGTGTTGTGGAAGTGATGCAGAAATCGTCTAGGGCAGTTCTTTTTGTGATTTTTCGGCGCAGGAAAGCAGTAACGTTGCCTGAAATTGTTTTGGCGGCTTGCAGCAGTTCCAATCCGCTGCTGAAGCAATGCAACTGATAGGATTCTGTCCCAAAATGTTTTTGCCATAGTGCAGCCAGTTCCTGCTGCACTGTTTGTTCATCGTCACAGATGGCGATATGCCACATAAGAAATTCCCTCCGAACTGTTGCGATAACTTTTATAATTTCAATTTTTCTTCCCTACTTAAAATGTTTCTACTAAACCAGCTTTATTCTTCCACTGGAATCAGATTGCTGATATACGGGCGTTTCCCGAAAAGTACTTCGTCATAGAAATTTTGCTTCCAGTCGATATAAGCAACGCTGTCCTCCAATTCTTTTATGGAGAGACGCAGTGCTTCCTGTTTTTTTGCCAGCAATTCTTTTCTCAAAGGGATGGTAGACGCGCCCTGCAAACACAGATCCAGATATTCTTTCATTTCCTGAATACTCATGCCGCACCGTTTCAAACAGGTAAGGTCATTGATCCATTTTATATCTCTTTCATCAAAGATGCGTCGGTTATTTTTGTCCCGCTTTACATTGGGGACCAGTCCTTCGTTGCAATAAAATTTTAAGGTTTGATAGGTCATGCCCACTTCCCGACAGACCTGCATCATTGTATACATCCTGCTCAATCTCCCTTTGTCATTATGATTCACAAAATTTGAAAAATTTTATAAAAAATCTATTGACCGATAGTTACTACCGTAAAATATAATCGGTGATAGAAAGCGGTTCAAACAATCACATTATAGTATGAGAAAAAAGGAATTGCAAGCAGAAGTCTGTCTCACGATCCTGATGCAAAAGGGCAGAAGGAGAGAGAGTATAGCTTCAGGGATTTTTAAACTATGAGATGGGAGAGAAAAAAGATGAGCAAAAAGGTATTGATTTTATCAGGCAGCCCTCGCAAGGGAGGAAACTCGGATTTGTTGTGTGATGAGTTTATGAAGGGTGCATTGGAGAGCGGCAATCAGGTGGAGAAAATTTTTCTGCGCAGCAAAAAGGTGGCGCCCTGCAATGCCTGCTATTATTGCAAAAATCATGACGGACAGTGTGCCATCAAGGATGATATGGGAGAAATTTTGGATAAAATGCAGGTTGCTGACGTCATTGTGATGGCAAGTCCAGTATATTTTTATTCCATTGACGCGCAGATGAAGGCGGTAATTGACCGTTCTGTGGCTCGCTGGACGGATATTCCCGACAAAGAGTTTTATTATATTATGACTGCTGCCGAGGACAGCGATACGGTGATGGACTGCACCCTGGAATGTTTCAGAGGGTTTGCGGCCTGTCTGGACGGCGCGAAAGAAATGGGCGTGATTTATGGCAAAGGCGTTTACGAAGCGGGAAGTATTCGAGAAATGCCAGCTATGCAGGAGACTTATGAAATGGGGAAACGGGTGTGAAACGGGAAAAATTTTGGATTTGAGAGGCCGTTTTCTTCTTGGTGAACAAAAGTATGAGAAAGATTGGCAGGAGGTTGTGACGATGAAACAAGGTAAGAAATTGAGTGTGTTGTTTTTGGTGTTGGGGTTATTGATGTTATTGAGTATCACTGCCTGTGCTGCGGCAGCGGACAGCGGATTTCGAGATGTGGCTGCGGATGTATGGTATTCTGATTCTGTTGCCTATGTAAAGGACAATGGTTTCATGGGCGGAACAGAGGAGAATCTTTTCAGTCCTGATGCAACTATGAATCGCGGGATGTTTGCGACGGTGCTTTATCGGATGGCAGGAAGTCCTGCCGTGACAGGTACAGCGGATTTTTCAGATGTGAGTGCAGATGCCTATTATGCAAACGCTGTGTTGTGGGCAACAGAAAATAAGATGATTTCCGGTTATGGCAATAACTTGTTTGGTGCAGCGGATCCGGTGAGCCGTGAACAGATTGCCGCAATTCTCTGGAGATATGCCGGAAGACCTGCTGCAGAGCAAGGGATAGACTTTGCCGATGAAAGGGATATTTCTTCTTATGCTGTCGGTGCAGTGGACTGGGCAAGAGCCAACGGCATTGTAAACGGCAAAAACGGCAATGTCTTTGACCCGCAGGGTAATGCGACTCGCGCGGAGGTTGCTGCGATTTTGCGCAATTATATGCTGCGGGACAGCTCTGAACCGGTAGCTGTGCCTGATACGCCAAGTGGGGAAAGCAAAACTCTGGTTGTATACTTTTCTATGCCGGAAACGACAAGTGCGGATAATATGACAACGGAAGAGGACAATAGTGTTGTGGTGATAGATGGCGAGGTTCTGGGCAATACACAATATATGGCCAATGTCATCAGGAAAGCTGCTGATGCCGATATATTCCGCATTGAACCGGAAACGCCTTATCCTACTGAGCATAGTGTCCTTGTTTCTCTGGCCGCTGATGAGCAGGATGCAAATGCCCGCCCCGCTATTAAGGGACGTATTGCCGATTTTGACAGCTATGACACCATCTATATCGGCTATCCTATTTGGTGGAGCGATATGCCTATGATCCTGTACACTTTCTTTGATACCTATGATTTCTCAGGGAAAACAATCATTCCGTTCAGCACCCATGGCGGCAGCAGCTTTGCGGGAACTCCCAATACAATAAAAACATTGGAGCCCAATGCAACGATTTTGGACGGATTGACAATCTCCCGCGACCGCATTCAGGATGCAGAGCAGGAAATCACAGATTGGGTCAGAGGCTTAAACAAGTAAGAAACGCGATAAGGAGAGAAATATATCATGCAAACCAGAATATTGGGAAAAGACATGACGGTTTCTGCGGTAGGGTTGGGCTGTATGGGGTTCTCCCATGCTTATGGCGCACCCACGGAGGACGGAGAAGCGATTCAAATGATACGGGCAGCCTTTGAAATGGGCTATACAATGTTTGATACAGCGGAATGTTATGGCACAGCAGATGATCCCCATGTCAATGAACATTTGTTGGGTGAAGCAGTGAAGCCCTTTCGTGACAAGGTCCAGCTCGTCAGCAAGTTTGGGATTCATTTTGATTTGAATGACAGAAAAGTCAATCATGATCTCATTCCAGACGCGCGACCGGAAGTGATTCGTGCGTCTGTAGAGGGCAGTCTGAAACGGCTGCAGACAGACCATATTGATTTGTATTTTCAGCATCGTATCGACCCCGCTGTAGAGCCGGAAACGGTAGCAGGGGTGATGGCCGATTTGATTCGGGAAGGGAAAATTCTTCATTGGGGAATCAGTGAAGCAACTGCAGCGTATTTGCAGCGCGCTCATGCTGTTTGTCCAGTGGCTGCGGTAGAAAATCGGTATTCCATGATGGCGCGGCAATATGAAGCGTTATTTCCTCTTTTAGAAAAATTGCAGGTAGGATTGGTGGCGTTCTCTCCGATGGCTAATGGGTTTTTGACCGGAAAGTACGGGAAAGATACCGTTTTTGACAAGCAGTATGATTATCGGAGCAGTATGCCGCAGTTTCGCGAAGAAAGTTATGAGAAAAATCAGGAGTTACTGTCATTGCTTCATCGTATGGCAGAGGAAAAAAACGGAACGCCGGCGCAGATTTCCATGGCGTGGATGCTGTGCAAAAAGCCGTACATTGTTCCTATCCCTGGCACACGTAAGCTGGAGCGTTTGCGGGAAAATGCGGGAGCAGCAGATATTGTTTTGACGCAGGATGAGGTTCTGGCATTGGATCAGGCCCTCGATGCAATGGAAATGTCGGAGGTGTTTGGCGGAAGTAAGATTGTGAGCCGATAAATCAGCATCGCTAAAAAAGCAAAGGATGTCGCATATAAAATAATCTAAAACGATGCAGGGTATCATATTCCAACGGAGTTTGCGTTCGAAATGTGATACCCTGTTCTTTTAGTTATTTGATATATTCATGTTATCCAGCCTATACAATGGACTGCTATCAAATTGTTATCTGCAGTGATAATGGGAGTAAAACAACTTGCTGTTTGTTCTGTTGGTTTGCAACTGTAACTATATAAAAGGCGTACATTACGCGCCTTTTTCAGGGGGCTCATCAACAGCAAATTTCCTGTTAAATTTTGATTTATCGTTTTCTTTTTAGGTCGACTGCTTTCAATATCAATATGAGAATTGTCATCACAATAATCTGTATTACTGTTACAAAAATCATGAGGCCGCGTGATTCATAATAGCAGAAATTGTCCCAATTAATGAGTATTTCTACAAGTACGGTTAGCAGGATACTAAACCAGACATATCTGCGGCTGACAAAGAAACACACAGCAGGAAGAAGAAATGTTAGCGGAAAAACAATTGGCGATAATAGATACTGAACAATCACGCTTAACATAATAATCCCTCCAAAAAATCCTCAGTATAACAACAAAAGCACCTGCTGACAAGTATAAACTAGGCCAGTTGTCAGATACAATATCTGATGACTGGCCTAGTTGCATAACAGTGGTTATCCGAAAAACTTTTGCCACCAGCCTGTGATAAAGATGAACAGGATGAGAAGCGGCAGAATGTAGCTTACATAAAAACGAATGGCCTTAGGGAATTTCAGACCGACACCGGCATCGGCTTCGGCGATAAAATTGTCCCAGCCCCAACCGTATCTGCTGGTACAGAACAGTAAATATAACAAGCTGCCCAATGGCAGAAGATTATTGGATACGATAAAGTCTTCCAGGTCCTGAACAGTGGAACCAGCGCCTAGCGGCGCGAAATCGCTCCAAATGTTAAAGCCTAACACACACGGCATGGAGAGAATCAGAATCAAAATGACATTGAACACGACTGCTTTTTTTCTTTCCCAGCCCCACAAGTCCATGGCAAAGCTGATAATATTTTCGAATACAGCAATGATGGTAGAGAGCGCTGCAAAACTCATAAAAACAAAGAACAAAGTGCCCCACAACTGACCGCCGACCATTTGATTGAATACGTTAGGCAGGGTTACAAATACTAACCCCGGTCCTTGGCCGGCGTCGATACCGAAGGCAAAGCAGGCGGGAATAATAGCCAGTCCTGCCAACAAGGCGACAATGGTATCCAGCGCGCAGATACTTACTGTTTCTCCTGTGAGGGAACGGTCCTTGCTGATATAGCTGCCGAAAATAGACATAGCGCCAATCCCTAGGCTTAATGTGAAGAATGCTTGCCCCATAGCGGCATAAACGACTTCTCCGATACCTGCCTCCAACATACGATGGAAATTGGGAATCAAGTAAAAGGAGATTCCTTCTCCAGCTCCGGGAAGGGTCACACTGCGCACGCACAGAGCCAACAGAATAATAAACAAGCAACTCATCATGACTTTGGTGATTCGCTCCACGCCGTTTTGCAGACCAAGACTGCAAACAAAAAAGCCAATGAGCACAGCAACAATCATCCAGGCTGTCATGTAACCCGGTTGGGCCAGCATATTGCCGAATACATTTCCCACTTCCTCCGGAGAAAGACCGACAAACTCGCCGGTGGCCATCTTGAGTACATAGGCGAGCATCCAACCGCCGACGGTGGTGTAAAACATCATCAAAAGATAATTGCCGGCCATAGCCGCATAACCGGTCAGATGCCATTTACTGCCTTTGGGCTCTAATACGTGGAAACTTCGTACAGCTGATTTTTGACTAGCGCGCCCCACAGCGAATTCCATTACCATAATAGGCATTCCCAGAATGATGAGAAACAGCAAATAAATTAAAACAAAGGCAGCGCCGCCGTACTGACCAGTGATATAAGGGAAACGCCATACATTGCCTAGTCCGATAGCGCATCCCGCCGAAATGAGGATGAATCCCAAGCGAGATGAAAAGCGTTCACGTTTTTCCATGAAAATCTCCTTTTAATTAAATAAAATTTTGAATTGTGAAACAGAAATTATATTGTTACAGTTTACAGACCTTGTTTTTAGTTAACCTTTATTTGTTCCTGCAGTTGTGTCAGTTCATGCTGGCTGAACCACATAAATAATTCATATACCTGTAGGCTTGGTGCAATACGGTAGAGTTGTCTGCTGAATCCAGGAAGAATATTGTCTCCGCTGACGACGTCCTGCCCCAGAAACCTTTCCGGAGTGAGAACAGACCAGTCTTTCAACGACGGAAAATTAGGCAGTACTTGTGCGTCTTCTTCCATATAGCAGGAAACCTGAGCCAAAACATATTTCATCTCGCCTTGTATACCTTTTTTCCGTAGCGCTTGCAGTTCGTCAATCTGTTCATAAATTGCATCGCTGTATTCTGGCAATTTTTCACCGGTGACAAGATACAGTCTGGCTATAGCTAAAGGAATTTGGCAGGAGAGCTCTTCCAGCATTTCTTGGAATTGTTTCGCTCTTTTGTAAGTGGTACGGGCAAATCCAATAGGAAATTCCATTTGTAGTATCACTCCTGAAAGGTTAAGATGATGGCAAACATAATAGAAATCACGGAAATCATTCCGGTTTATTTTCCTGCTGCTGCACGGACATGTATTTATCAAGCACCTTGCATCCTTTATTACGATTTACCTGACTATGAATGAACAAGGTCAGTTTTTTGGCAGCAGGATCTGCTGTTTTGACAACAATGGTGTTATCCATCTGTTTGTAGGACAACACATGCTCCATAGGTACTAAAGCGTCTTGTCCTTTGGCGCGTTCTAAAAAGATACCCTTATCGGCAATGAGGATACTTAGCGGCTCCTTTTCCCCGATATCTGTATGACCACTGCACTTGCCTAAGCTAATCATACAATCTCGAGAAGATTTTCTTTTCAGTTCCTTAAACGTATGTTTTTCGTAAAACATAGGCAGCCTCCTGCTTTTCATAAAGAGTGCAAATCAGTAACTTAAAATTTCAAAACCATCTTCTGTAACCAGTATAAAGTGCTCCCACTGTGCCGAATCCTTGCCGTCGATAGTATAGGCGGTCCAACCATTTTTCTCATCAATAAATAAATCCGATGCACCTGCATTGATCATAGGCTCGATGGTGAAGGTCATTCCTGGAACCAGAAGACATCCGGTTCCCCGTTTTCCTACATGTGCTACAAAAGGTTCTTCGTGAAATTCCACACCGCAGCCGTGTCCACCGAATTTGGTCACTACAGAATAGCCGTTGGCTTCTGCGTGTTCCTGTACTGCAGCGCCAACATCCCCCAAAAAGCCCCAAGGATGTACAGCAGCCAATCCGGCTTCCAGACATTCCCGTGCAACGTCTACCAGGCGCTGCCGCTCCGGTGAAACACTGCCGATGGTAAACATACGGGAAGCATCAGAGTAGAAACCTTTATAAATGGTAGATACATCTACGTTTACAATATCTCCCTCCTTCAAAATGATATCAGGAGAGGGGATACCGTGGCAGATTTCGTTATTAATGGAGGTACACACGCTTTTTGGAAACCCTTCATAATTCAGCGGTGCGGGAATTGCTCCATGGGCCAGCGTGAAATCATGTACCAGTGTATTGATTTCCTCTGTACTCATTCCCACATGAATATGCTGGGCAACATAATCCAATATAGCGGTGTTAATCACACTGCTGGCGCGAATACCCTCCAGTTCTTTTATTGTGCGAATTGCTTCAAAGTCAGGCACCTCGCAACCTTTCAATGCAAAAGTAGCCACTTTGGCGTCGGCATTCAGATGGCACTTTTTATATTTTAAGCCACTGCCGCACCAACAGGGCTCGTTTCGTCCGATACTCATGAAACGGTCACATTCTTTCTTAATATATTTTTATAATGTCTACATTATACAATAAAAACACAGATTAGGAAAGGGAAATAGCGCTATAACGCGCGAATATCTGCCAATAATGCGTCAATCTCTTGTTGCTTGGTACTCCAACTGGTACAAAAACGTACACAGCTGTGCGTATCGTCTATTTGATGATCAAATTCAAAGATATAATGCTGCGCCAGCTTTTCTGCCTGTTGATTTTCTAACACGACAAATTGCTGATTGGTGAAGCTTTCTATAAAAGCAGGAATGTCCTTTTCGGTAAAGGCTTGTTTGATCTGCAATGCATACAGGTCGGCCTGACGGGTAATATCAAAATAAAGTCCATCTTTAAACAGTGTATAGAATTGTAAGCCTAGAAGCCAGCCTTTGGCCAGTATGGCGCCGTTTTGTTTCATATAGCTGCGAAAATCTGTTTGCAGCGCTGGATTGGTGAGAACTGCCGCTTCTCCGAACAGCGCGCCGCATTTGGTGCCGCCGCAGTAAAAGGCATCAGTGAGTCGGGCCAAATCCGACAGAGTGAGATCAGATTGAGGCGAGCCCAAGCCATAGCCTAAACGAGCTCCGTCAACAAAGAGATATAAATCGTATTCTTTACATACTGCGCTGATATCCTCCAATTCCTGTTTGGAGTAGAGCGTGCCGTATTCTGTAGGATAGGAGAGATATACCAGCTTGGGTTTGGTGATATGTTCTTGAACACCGCTTGTGCGGTATAATTCTGCTTCAGCGGCAATTTGAGCGGCAGTGAGTTTGCCGTCAGGACTGGGCAACGCGTGAATTTTGTGACCGCAATGCTCTACTGCACCGGTTTCATGTACATTAATATGCCCGCTTTGTGCGCTGATGACACTTTGATAGGGGCGCAGAGCCGCCGATATGATGGTAAAGTTTGCTTGTGTGGCACCCACAAAAAAGTGAACTGCTGCGTTGGGGCAGTCTAAATATTTCTTGATTTCGGCAACGGCTTTTTCACACCAGGGATCTAATCCGTAACCGCAGTAATCTTCTGTGTTGGTGTTTGTAAGCGCTTCTAAAATTTGTGGGTGGGCGCCATGATGATAATCGTTATTAAAGCGAATCATGAGTATACTCCTCTCTCTTGATGCGTAAATTTCTTTCTAGAGTAACACAGGGTTGATTGGAGTGTCAAGATTGTCCGGGGAAGAGGGAATACGTAATGTCTACTGTTAAATTTTTCCGACAAGAAATATCTCTTGAGGTTATTTTTAGGAAAGTATATAATGAGAAAAATTCGCTTTATTTTAGAATAGTTTCAGGAGGTTGATATAGATGCGCACCAGAGAGGAAGTCATTGCTTGCTGTCTGCAGTTGGCGGATGTATATGAGGATTATCCATTCCGCGATAAAAATTGGACTGTGATGCGGCATTATCAGAATAAAAAAGCTTTTGCCTGGATTTTTGAGCGGCAGGGAAATATTTGGGTGAATGTAAAATGTGCAGAGGGTTGGTTACAATTTTGGCGGCAAAAATACGAGGCCATCATTCCCGCCTATCATCTCAATAAAGAACACTGGAATTCCGTGATTCTGGATGGTACAGTAGAGGAATCGGATATTCGGGACATGATAAGTGAGAGCTATCGTCTTACTGCACCGAAAATGAAAAAGAAACAGTAAACAATTTGCAAATGTCTCACGTGAAATATTTTTGAAAAACCAATAAGGAGATTTGTTTTTCCTGAAAATTGTTCCCTTCCCTGCAATTTATACTTTGCAAAAAGTTGTTGCAATTGATTTGAAAATGCATGATTGATATAATATATGAAATGAGCTTATAATATAATTAATTTATTTTGTTCATCCTTGTTGGATTGAAATGGTGGGGTGCGGTATCATGCGGATTGAGCAATTAGAATATTTCGTGGAAACATCTCGTGCAACTTCGTTGAGCAAAGCGGGGGAAAGGCTACATATTACGCAACAAAGCTTAAACGCTACTCTGAAAAAGTTGGAGGAGGAGTTGGGGGCAACGTTATTAAATCGAGATTTTACGGGGATTCAATTAACTGAGCAGGGTAAGATTGCATTGCAATATACGGAAAAAATTTTGGAACAGGTGGAGAATATGAAGGAAGCTCTTGCAATTAGTATGCAGCAAACTGTTGCGGAACCTGTTTTAACTGGAAGCCTGATGATTTATTCAACATCTGCCGCCAACCATGCACTTATTCCACAAGCCATCCAACAAATTATGAATAAACAGGAGCAGGTATCTTTCGTCTTGCTGGAAAAAAATAAAATGGAAATTTTGCAGGAAATAGAAAATAAGACGCCATGTCTTGGCATTGTAAGTCATATTTCAGGGTTTGAAGATACATTGGAACTTTTACAGAAATATGGAGCAGTTTATCAAAAAATTGCAGATGCCAAAATTTATGCAGTAGTAGCCCATACCCATCCTCTTGCTCAACAAAAATCAGTGACAATAAGAACTTTATTAAGATATCCCATTGTTTTCTTTCAACCGGATAATCATCCCTTTGCATTGCAGCGAGTTCTGGAAAGTAAGGGGAAGCCTCATATTCAGTTGATTACAAGCAGTACACAGACCTATCGCCATGCAGTGGACAGTGGACAGATTGTTGGTTTTAATGCTCGGATGAATTTTCGCAATTCGTTAGTTATGCGCAAAGGAGATAGTTATCTTCCGGTCAGGGATTTTCCCAATATTGAGCTTTATTGGGCTGCAAATGAGGAATATTATCAAGCACAGAAGCTTTTAATTGAAGCTTTAGTTGAACAAATGAAAGAAATCTTGTCTTAAAATTAGATAGGGTTGATAAAAAAGCAATCGTGTTGCCGGTGCGCACGGTTGCTTTTTTATCTTGATATGAGGAAAAAGCTTTAGGAGCCTGAGGATGCAGGGGATAAAGTTATTTTTTGCAGCCTATGAAACTGTGAAAAAATGAAATGCTGGCATAAATAATGAAAATACATATAATAGAACTCAAGAAATAGAAACGATAAGGCGCCTGAAAATCGTTTAGTATTTTGTAGATAAAATAACATGAAAAAGATTAGTAGATTAGTAGAGAGGTGCTCTATATGACTTGTGGAAGAAAGGCTTTAACTGATAATGTAATTGTTTTAGGTGTAGATGGATTTGAACCGTCTTTAGCGAAGAAATTTATGAATCAAGGGAAAATGCCGAACCTGAAAAAATTTGTGGAACGAGGTGCTGCCCGTGCAGATTTGACTCTGCTTGGTGCGATGCCGACTGTAACGCCGCCTATGTGGACGACTCTGGCCACGGGCGCATATCCCAGCACCCATGGTATTACGGCGTTTTTCAATCCGCATCCCGAAAAATGTGGTACTTCCATCTATGCATTAGATTCTACGATGTGTTTGGCAGAACCATTTTGGAATGTAGCGGCAGAAGCCGGTAAAAAGACATTGGTATGGCACTGGCCAGGGTCCAGTTGGCCACCAACCAGCGACAGTCCTAATTTGCATGTTGTGGACGGTACACAGCCGGGTGCAGTGAATATGGGTATTGCAATTGTAGACCATGAAGCTATCGTGAATGCAAATGTTAACATTGAGAAAGTGGTTTTTGCGGCTCACAATGCGACGAACAATCCTGGCGTTGGCTGTGTGATTACCGATTTGGATGTGGAAGAAGATAAAACAGAACAGAAATCTGTTGGTGTTGCGGGGTTGGCTGCGGCAGGAAAAGGCTTGGAGTCTGCAAAGGTATATTTGGATGAAACTGATTCAGAAGTTGCAGTTATGGGCTTTATGAATTTTGATATCACCAATTCTCCGATCAAGGAAGCAAATGGTTGGGCGAATGCGCCGGAGGATGCCAAGGAATTTACAATGCTGACCTCCAATGGCTATGTAAGACGGCCCTGCCTGATTTTGAAAAATGAAGATGGTATTTATGACAGTGTTGCGATTTATAAATCGAAGAAAGAAACGGAACCAATGCTGGTAATGGGAAAAGATATCTATGTGCCGGAGTTTGTAGATGATGTACTTGCCAAAGACGAGGTAAAACAGGCAAACCGCGCATTACGGATTCTGGAATTGGCAGAAGACGGCTCCAAGGTTCGGCTGTGGTTGAGCAGCGCTTATGATGTGCATAAGGATGCAGTTTTCTATCCAAAATCCCTGTACAGTGAAATTGTAGAGAACGTAGGTTATGTACCTCCTGTCAGCTCGGCTAGTGGGAATGTTGAGGAATTTGTAGATAAATTAGTGGTATCTTCTTGGGATGTATATTGCCAATGGCAGGCTGATGCCCTGAAATACTTAATGGATAACGGATTTGAGGTAATCTTCTCTCATCTTCACAATGTAGACTTGATGGGGCATCAGATATGGCATTTTGGACGTCATCGCGATGATTGGGGCAATAATGAAGCTTTCTATCAGGACATTTTTGAAAGAATTTATGTACAGACAGACACATATTTGGGGAATTTTCTTCCTTATCTGGATAAAGGCTGGTCGATTATTATTACATCTGATCATGGTTTGATTACCGAGGAAAATGTAACACCAGGCTTGGGTGAAGTTCGCATCAATGGAACCTTCATGGTAGAAAAAGGCTATACTGTGCTGAAAAAAGATGAAAACGGAAACCCCATGCGCGAAGTTGACTGGACACAGACGAAAGCCATTGCCCATAGATGCTGTCATATTCAGATTAATGAAAAAGGCCGTTATGCGACTGGGATTGTAGAGCCGGAAGAAAAAGAGGCTTTGATGGAACAAATTATTGATGATTTGTACAGCTATCGGGATCCAATTACCGGACGGCGCTTGATAGCCTTGGCTCTGAAAAACAGGGATGCAGCGATTTTAGGTATGGATGGTGATCGCTGCGGTGATATCGTGTACTTTATGGCAGAAGGATTTAATATCATTCATGCGGACTCTTTATCTACACAAAAAGGATACTTTGATACCTCCGTATCGCCAATTTTTGTGGCCGCAGGGAAAGGAATCAAGGAAGGCTATACTGTAACTCGTCATATCCGTCAGGTGGATGTAGCTCCGACAGTTGCAGCATTAACTGGTTTAAGAATGCCTAGAGAATGTGAAGGTGCGCCAGCTTATCAAATATTGACAGAAGATTTTTAATTGTAAACAGCTCGTGTAATATATGATGAAGCAAAAAGGGCAGACCATTTAGTCACATCGACGGTCTGCCCCCTTTTTATAAATAAAGAAATTTGAGGGAGGAGGCATTTTATATGCAAGCAAATGCAAAAAGAAATTATTTAACTTATGTACATGCGATTATTATGTTTGTTATTATGTTTGGTGTTGGGACGTTGCCAACATTTGGACAAGTTACTCCTTTGGGGATGAAAATTTTAGGTGTATTTTTAGGCACGATGTATGGGTGGATTTTTATTGATTTATTATGGCCCAGTTTGATTGGTTTAGTTGTTTTAGGCTTGACTGAGTACACGACAATTGGCGAGGCCTTTGCCAGTGCGTTGTCTACAGCAACAGGAATTCAAGTGATTATCACCTGTTTATTTGCTAGTGCGTTGGAGAAGATCGGTGCGACAGAGGTGCTGAGCAACTGGATTTTGACCAGAGAGCCGTTGCGTAAAAATCCTTGGTTGTTAATTGTTACCTTATTTTTAACGATTGTAATTGGAACGGTATTCGGCGCAGGGATTGCTTTGGTATTTATGATTTGGTCTTTGGCAATTAAAGCGGCAGAGCAATGTGGGTATAGTATAAAAGATCCTTTAATTGCATTTATCATGACAGGCGCGGTAATTATGTGCTTTGCAGCTAGTTGCATCATACCATTCAGGGGAGCAGCGCTCATGTATCTTTCTTTTTATATACCTGTTGGTGGTGAAATTGAATATGCGCCATTTATTATTTTCTCTGCGGTATATGTAATTTGTCTGATTGCTGCGTTTCTGTTTGTAGCGAAATTTGTCATGAAAATTGACGTTGCCAATTTCACGCTGCCAGATGCAGAGGTTGATAGATTGAAAAGTTTGAAAGCAACAAAACAGCAAAAAATTGGCTGCGGAATTATGATTACCTATTTTGTAGTGATGATGTCGTCAGCATTTTTACCAAAAGGCTGGGCTTTCACGCAGATGGTAAAAACAATGGGCCTTTTGGGTGTTACAACAGTAGCGCTTATGTTGTTGGCGTTAGTAAAGGATGACGATGGGAAGCAGATTGTAAAGTTAGCAGCTTGTCATGGAAGTGTTCCCTGGGATGTTGTGTGGTTGATTTGTGCGACAACACCACTGGCAAATGCAATGGAATCTGCGGAAGGTGGCCTAATGGCAACTGTTTCGGCAGCGGTCACACCAGTTTTGGCAGGAATGTCGCCAACATTATTCTTGATTGCGGTAGTTATCGTATTGGGAGTATTGACACAATTTACGCACAATCTAGTACTGGGCGCGATGTTCATTCCATTTTTAACACCGATTCTGCTTGAGATGGGTGGGAACGGGCCATTGTTGTTTATGTTCTGCCTGATTATTTTGAACTGCGCTTATGTTACGCCAGCAGCTTCTATGCAGTCGGCGATGATTCATGGGCATGAATTAATTGGTCGGAAAGCGGCATACACTTGGGGTCTTATCACATTGGTTGCCAGTTGGTTGATTCTAATTGTAATCGGGATTCCTCTGGGGAATATTTTGTGGTAAGAAGTATAGGAAAATGACCTCTTGATTTTGCAGCAAGCAATATTAGCTTGTAGGAAAATCAAGAGGTTTTTACATTGCAGGCGATTTTTGCTAACGGCAGTGGGTATCCTATTGTTAATGTTTTGTGAAATTATTGTGATGTGGACAGAGTAGGGGTAAAGTTTTTCTTAGTCCAAAAATTAATTTGACAAACTAATTAAATATCTATATAATTAATTTGACAAACTAAGTAATTGACTGGCGATATAGTTTGCAAAGTGGGGGGAATCGTTGTGGATGCATTTTCGCAGGAGTTGAATGATTTGTTGTCGGATGCGTTCTGGTCGGTGCTGAAAATAGAGGAGCAGGCAGCAAGTATGGCAGCGCAAGGAGATTTGTCTATCAGTGAGCTGCATATGCTGGAGGCTGTTTCTAAAAATGAGGAACAGGGCAGAAGCATCAGCGCTTTGGCGGCAGATTTGAAAATTACGCTGTCATCAGTGACCATTGCGGTGAACAAATTGGTGAAAAAGGGCTATGTAGAAAAAATTCGTTCGGAACAGGATGGGCGGCAGGTTTTTGTAAAGCTGACCAAGCTGGGGCGCAAGATCAATGCGGGGCATTTATATTTTCATGAAAATATGGTGCGCAATGTGAGCGAGGATTTGTCGGAGGAGGAGAAAGAAGTTCTGGTGCGGGCTATGAAAAATCTGAATAAATTTTTCAAGCGAAAACTTGAGACGAGGAATAAAGAATGAGTTTCACAATTTTAGGAACGGGCAGCGCATTGCCTGGACGCATTGTCACAAATGAGGAGCTGTCCTGTATGGTAGACACCAGCGATGAATGGATTCGCAGCCGCACAGGTATCCGTCAGCGGCGAGTGTGTAGTGGCGAAAGCCTGACGGATTTGGCTTATCAGGCAGCATTGCTGGCTTTGGAGGATAGCTGCTGTGAGGCGGGCGAGCTGGATTTGATCATCTGCGCCACTGTCAGCGCGGACTATGTGCTGCCATCATTGGCCTGTGCATTACAAGCGCGATTGGGAGCCCATTGTCCGGCGTTTGATGTGAACGCTGCCTGTACCGGTTTTTTGTATGGATTAGATATTGCTGCAGGGTATTTCGCCCGCAATCCGCAGCAAAAAATTTTGCTGGTGGGCGCCGATGCCATGTCCAGGCTGGTGGATTGGCAGGAGCGTAGCACTTGTGTGTTGTTTGGGGATGGAGCTGGTGCTGTTGTACTGGGGCCGGGCAACGATCTGCTGGCCATTGAGCTCAGCGCGCAGGGTGATATTGCGCCTCTTTATGTACCTAACAGCTGGGGCAACAGTCCCTTTCATCAGACAGAGGAATCACAGAAAAAGCCTTATCTAGTGATGGATGGGCAGGAGGTGTTTCGCTTTGCGGTAACTTCTATGGTGCAGGCTGTAGAGCAGGTGCTGCACAAGGCCGGGGTGCGCAAGGAGAGAATTGCCTACTTGTTGCCGCATCAGGCCAATATTCGCATCATTGACGCGGCGGTGAATCGTCTGAAACTACCGCGGGAAAAATGTTTGACCAATATTGCGCTGCGGGGAAACACCTCAGCGGCCTGCGTGGTGATTTTGCTGGATGAGCAGAATCGGGCAGGCAGATTTCAAAACGGCGATTTGCTGGTTCTGACCGCTTTCGGCGGCGGACTGACAACTGGCGCATCTATTTTGCGTTGGAATAAATAATTCTATTTTTTAGGAGGAACTAAAAATGAGTACATTGGATAAGGTAGTAGAAATTCTGGCAGAAGCAAAGGATTTGGAAGCTGATAGAATCACGGAAGCAAGCACTTGGGAAGAACTGGGCCTGGATTCGCTGGATACGGTAGAGTTGGTGATGAATATGGAGGATGCATTCGGTATTTCCCTGGAAATGACGGAAGATATGAAATCGGTCGGTGACGTAGTAAAAGCTATCGACGCAGCGAAATAGGTGACGGCTATGATTCATACACCGATTTGCGATTTGCTGGGCATTCGGTATCCGGTGCTGCAGGGCGGTATGGCCTGGATTGCTGACGCCCAGTTGGCAGCAGCGGTATCCAATGCCGGCGGTTTGGGGATTATTTCTGCAATGAACGCTGGTGGCGACTGGGTAAGGGAGCAAATTAACAAAGCAAAATCGCTGACAGAGAAGCCTTTTGGCGTAAATATTATGTTGGCCAGCCCTCATGTAGAGGAAGTGGCCCGCATTGTGGCGGAGGAACATGTGGCGGTGGTTACTACTGGTGCAGGAAATCCCTCTAAATATATGAAAGGTTGGCTGGAAGCTGGGATTCAGGTAATTCCGGTAGTGGCCTCCACAGCTATGGCCAAATTGGTGGTACGCAATGGCGCCAGTGCTGTGATTGCAGAGGGCGGAGAATCAGGCGGCCATGTAGGCGAGCTGACCACGATGGTGTTGGTGCCGCAGGTTTGTGATGTGGTTGATGTACCAGTGATTGCCGCTGGCGGGATTGCTGATGGCCGCGGCATGGCGGCGGCTTTTTATCTGGGCGCTGCCGGCGTGCAGATGGGTACGGCGTTTTTAGTGGCCAGGGAATGCAATGTGCATCAAAATTATAAAGAAAAAGTGCTGAAAGCCAAGGATATTGATACCATGACTACAGGAAAAAGGCTTGGGCATCCGGTGCGCGTATTGAAAAATCCGTTTTCTCGTGAGTATGCCAAGCTGGAATATGATAGCAACATTGCTGATGGGCAGCTGGAGCGGTTCGGCGCAGGCGCTCTGCGCCGCGCTGCGGTAGAGGGTGATGTGCAGAATGGCTCCTTTATGTGTGGACAGATTGCTGGTATGATTCATGAAGAATGTACCGCGGCGGAAATTATTGACAATATGATGGCACAGACGGAGCAGATTTTGACGGGAGGATGCCTATGGGTGAAGTAGCCTTACTTTTTGCTGGTCAGGGAGCCCAATATCCGGGCATGGGAAAAGACTTTTATGAGCAGAATCCGGCGGCGCGGGAAGTGTTTACCATGCTGGAGCAGCAACGGCCCGGTACGATGTTGCAGTGTTTTTCCGGTAGCAAGGAGGAATTATCTCTTACGCTGAATACGCAGCCCTGCCTGTTTGCAGTGGATTATGCCATTGCCAGAGCTGTGGAGCAGGCCGGTATTCCAGTGGCAGCGGCAGCGGGGTTTTCGTTGGGAGAGATTCCGGCGTTGGCTTTTGCGGGCCTTTTGGAGCTGGAGCAGGCTTTTGCCTTGGTGTGCCATCGGGCGGCAGTGATGCAACAGGCATCTGAGCAACATCCGGGCAGTATGCAGGCAATCTTGAAATTGCCGGTGGAACATATCGTAGAATTGGCTGCACTGTATAGTGATGTCTTTCCGGTGAATTATAACAGCCCGGAGCAGACTGCGGTGGCGGGAAATCCAGAGCAGTTACAGGCGTTTACTGCCGATGTGAAGGCTGCTGGCGGCAGAGCCGTTCCGCTGGCAGTAAGCGGCGCTTTTCATAGCCCTTATATGGACAGCGCAGCAGAAGCCTTGACCGAATATGTGCGGACAGTGAACGTGCAGGAAGGAAATTGTACTGTCTATGCCAATTATACTGCCGAGCCTTATACAGCTGCCACAGTCCGGGAATATATTGCCAATCAGGTGAATCATCCGGTGCAGTGGGTGCGAACCATTCGGCGGATGCTGGCTGACGGTGTGGATTGTTTTATTGAGGTGGGACCGGGAAAAACGCTGTCTGGCCTGGTGAAAAAAATAACTGCCGATGCCCAGGTTTATAAAGTAGAAAATTTAGAGGATCTGGCAGCATTGCGGCAAAGTATAGGATAAAGGCAGGTATGCCAAATGTTAAAAGATAAGATTGTATTTGTGACAGGGGCTTCAAGGGGGATTGGAAAAGCCATTGCCCTGGAAATGGCCAAAAACGGTGCCGACGTAGCCATCTGCTACAGTTCTGACGGAGAGGCGGCAGAAGCAGTCTGCACAGAGATTCACGCATTGGGGCGGGACGCGCAGGCGTACCGCTGCGATGTCAGCGATTACCAGCAGTGCAGCGATACAGTGAAAGCGGCCATTGCCCATTTCGGCAGGCTGGATGTTCTGGTCAACAATGCGGGGATTACCAAAGATAATTTGCTGCTGATGATGAAAGAGGAAGAATTTGACCGCGTCATTGCAACCAATTTGAAAGGCGCGTTCAATATGATGAAGCATGTAGGCGCGCATTTTTTGAAACGGAAGCAGGGTACGATCATCAATATTGCTTCGGTATCGGGCATGATGGGCAATGCAGGTCAGGCCAACTATGCAGCGGCCAAGGCGGGCTTGATTGGCCTGACCAAAACGGCGGCCAGAGAGCTGGCAGCCCGCGGGATTACCTGCAATGCCATTGCGCCAGGATTTATCACTACAGATATGACTCAGCAACTCACTGACAAACAGAGAGAGAACATCATTGCCACTATTCCGCTGAAACGGATGGGACAACCGGAGGATATTGCCAATTTAGCAGTCTTTCTGGCCAGTCCGCTGGCGGCGTATATCACAGGGGAGGTCATCAAGGTTGATGGAGGAATTTACATTTAAATGGCCGGGAAAAGGCTTTGCCATCGGCGATTTACAGGTGTCTGTCCCTATTGTGCAGGGCGGCATGGGCATTGGCATTTCCGGCCGCAGGCTGGCGACAGCAGTGGCCAATCAGGGCGGCATCGGCGTACTCTCTGCAGTGGGTATGGGTTATCTGGGCTTGCCCTGTGAAATCGAAGCGCAGGAAGGCGACAGCCGGAACATCACCATTTTGCGACAGGAATTGCGTAAAGCCCGTCAATTGACGAATGGGGTGTTGGGCGTCAATATTATGGTGGCCATTCGGGAATTTACCGAAACAGCCCGCGCAGCCATTGAAGAAGGAGTCGATGTGATCTTCGCCGGAGCAGGCTTGCCGCTCAATCTGCCTGCTTGTTTAACAGAGCAGGCCAAGACCAAGCTGGTGCCCATTGTGTCATCGGCCAAGGCGGCCCGATTGATTGCCAAACGCTGGATGAGCAGATATCATTATGCGCCGGATGCGTTTGTGCTGGAAGGCCCCAAGGCTGGCGGGCATCTGGGTTTTGCCCTTGAGGAAATCGACCAGCCGACTTATCAGCTGGAAGCACTGCTGCCGCAGGTGGTACAGGCGGCCAGAGAAATCAGTGCAGAAGCAGGCAAATCCATTCCGGTGATTGCTGCCGGCGGTGTTTATACCGGAGCTGATATTTACAAAATGCAGCAGCTGGGCGCAGCAGCAGTACAGATGGCGACTCGCTTTGTTGCTACAGAAGAATGCGACGCTGACGATGCCTTTAAGCAGGCCTATTTGAATTGCAGGAAAGAAGATATTGCTATCATTCAGAGTCCGGTAGGGTTGCCAGGACGGGCGATCTTCAATGAGTTTCTGGCACAGGCAAAGGCAGGTCTGAAACGGCCCAAGGTCTGCGCACGGCATTGTATCACCACCTGCAAGGAAGAGGCCAGCCCCTATTGTATCTCGTCTGCGCTGCTTCATGCGGTGCATGGCAAATTGGATCAAGGCTTTGCTTTTGTGGGTGCCAATGGCTATCGTGTTGACAAAATTCTCACAGTGCCGACCCTGCTGCAGGAGCTGGCTGAGGGCTATGCACAGCAGCTGGCTGCGGAATAGGAGGTTCAAATGAAACGTGTTGTGATAACAGGGATGGGGATTATCTCGCCGATAGGTAACGATATTTCTTCCTTTTGGAATAGTTTAACTGCGGGCGTATGCGGCATCGGGCCGATTACCGCGTTTGACACCGCTGAATATAAGGTGAAGCTGGCAGCGGAAGTGAAGGGGTTTGATCCGCTACTGTATATGGAAAAGCAAGAGGCTCGCAAACAGGACCGGTTTTCCCAATATGCTGTAGCGGCAGCGACACAGGCCATGGCGGACAGTGGTTTGCAGAGCGGTGAAAACATTGATGCATTCCGTTTGGGCGTGTATATCGGTACAGGTACCGGTGGGATGCAGACCTTTTTAACTGAATCAGAAAAATTGTTGGAGAAAGGCCCCAGCCGCACATCGCCCTTTTTTATACCCATGATGATTGGGAATATGGCCTCCGGCAATGTAGCGCTGAAATTTCAGGCCAAAGGGCCGTCGCTGCCTATTATGACAGCCTGCGCCACATCTACCAATGCCATTGGAGAGGCGTATCGGACGATTAAGCACGGCTACGCCGATGCAATTATCGCCGGCGGCACAGAGGCAACCATTGTGACGCTGGCAGTATCTGGTTTTACCAACTGCATGGCTTTGACGCAAAATTCTGATGCGACCAGCGCTTCTATTCCCTTTGATAAGCGGCGCAGCGGTTTTGTGATGGGGGAAGGCGCCGGTGTGATCGTGCTAGAGGAATATGAACATGCAGCAGCGCGGGGCGCTCATATATACGGCGAGGTATGCGGCTATGGCAATACCAACGACGCCTATCATATGACTGCGCCGGACCCAGATGCCTTGGGCAGCTCCAGAGCCATTCAGATGGCAGTGGAGGAAGCGGGCATTCGAGATACTGATGAAATCTATATCAATGCCCATGGGACCAGCACACCTATCAATGATAAGACAGAGACAAAGGCGATTAAGCTGGCTTTGGGGGAAGCTGTGGCGCGCAAAGCCCATATCAGCTCCACCAAGTCTATGACTGGTCATATGCTGGGCGCCGCTGGTGGTGTAGAAGCCATTGCCACGGTGTTGGCCCTGAAAAATGGTGTGATTCCGCCTACCATCGGCTATGTGGAGTGTGATCCCGAATGTGATTTGGATTATACGCCCAATCGGGCGGTACAGGCTGCTGTTACGCTGGGGCTCTCTACTTCTCTGGGCTTTGGCGGGCACAACGGTTGTCTAGCTTTTCGCAAATTTGAACCATAGGAGTCATGCTTTATGAAAATAGAAGAAATTAAAGAGCTGATTCAGGCGTTGGAGCAGTCCACACTGACCTCCTTAGAAGTGAGTCAGGGCAATGATAGCGTTCGGCTGGAAAAAAATTATACTGCAGCGCCAGCTGCTGGGACGGTAGCTCCGAGTATCAGCACGCCAATTTTGGCTGAAACAGCTGCGGAGCCGACTGTACCGACAGAAGAGAGCGCAGCGCCGCAGCCCACAGGCATTGCGGTGACCTGTCCGCTGGTAGGCGTATTTTATGCTGCGGCGGCGCCGGAGGATATGCCCTTCGTCGCAGTGGGCAGCACTGTGAAAAAAGGCGACGTGCTGTGTATTGTGGAGGCTATGAAGCTGATGAACGAGATTACCGCCGAAAAAGACGGTGTAATTACGCAAATTTGTGTCGAGAACGGTCAGGTAGTAGAGTATGGCCAGCCGTTGTTTTATCTGGCCTAGGAGGAGCGTATATGAAACGTGATGAAATTAAAAAAATTCTGCCCCATCGGGAGCCGATGCTGCTGATTGACGAGGCCAATCTGTTGGACGAAGCCACAGCGGAGGGCTTTTACACAGTGCGGGGCGATGAATTTTTTCTGCAAGGACATTTTCCGAACAATCCGGTAGTGCCCGGTGTCATTCTCTGCGAAATTATGGCGCAGACCTGCTGTGTACTGATGGGCGAAGCTGGAGACTCTGAAGGAATGACGCCCTATTATACAGGATTGAACAATGTAAAATTTAAACGTCCGGTAGTGCCTGGCGATACCATTCGCATGGAGTGCAACCTGCAGCGGGTGAAAAAGCCTTTTTATTTCGCCAAGGGTACAGGTACTGTCAATGGCAAGGTGTGCTTGGCGGGAGAATTCTCTTTTGCGTTGCTGCCTGATGACGGAAACCGTAAATGAGCAGTCTACGTGACAGACATTAGGAGATTTGTGCGATGTTTTCAAAAATTTTAATCGCCAACCGCGGCGAAATTGCGGTGCGTATCATTCGTGCCTGCAAGGAAATGGGCGTTTCAACTGTGGCAGTGTATTCAGAGGCTGACAGAGAGGCGCTGCATGTCAGTCTGGCCGATGAAAGTATTTGCATCGGTCCTGCACAGGCCAAGGACAGCTATTTGAACATGACAGCTATCTTGTCGGCGGCTATTGTAACCGGTGCAGAAGCCATTCATCCCGGATACGGCTTGCTTTCGGAAAATCCTAAGTTTGCGGCGCTATGTCAGGAATGCAATCTGGTATTCATCGGACCGGATGCATCCATTCTCGGTTTGATGGGCGATAAGGATCAGGCTCGCAAAACTATGCGGGACGCCGGTGTGCCAGTTATTCCCGGTAGTGATGTGATGGAAACACTGGAGGAAGCTCTTGCCGCTGCCGATACGATTGGCTATCCTTTATTGATAAAGGCTCGATCTGGGGGTGGGGGCCGGGGGATTCGCCGAGTAAACAGTCACGAGGAATTTACTGCCGCCTACAAAACGGCCAGTGCTGAGGCGGAGAGCACTTTCGGCGACGGAGCCGTTTATCTGGAAAAGTTCCTGTATCCGGCCAAGCATGTCGAGGTGCAGATTTTGGCCGATAAAAAGGGCAATGTGATCTGTCTGGGTGAACGGGAATGCTCTATTCAGCGTAAAAATCAGAAGCTGCTAGAGGAAAGTCCATCGCCTGCTCTGACGGAGACCACACGGCAGCGTATGCAGGAAATTGCTGTGCGAGCGGCCAAAGCAGTACATTATGAAAACGCAGGGACGCTGGAGTTCTTGGTGACGGAGCAGGGCGAGTTCTATTTTATGGAGATGAACACCCGCCTGCAGGTAGAGCATACCGTGACAGAAATGGTAACGGGCATTGACCTGGTAAAATGGCAGATTCGCATTGCTGCCGGTATTCCGCTGTCCGTCACGCAGGAGGAAGCCAGGGTAGAGGGCTGTGCCATCGAGTGTCGTATCAATGCAGAGGACAGCACACAGGACTTTCGTCCCTGTGCAGGACGGATTACCACACTGCATATTCCCGGGGGACCATGGGTGCGGTTTGACACAGCCGTTTATCAGGACTATCAGATACCGCCCTTTTATGACTCGATGATTGGCAAGCTGATTGTACATGCTAAAACACGGGAGGAGGCCATCCGCAAAATGCGGGCCGCTCTGTGCGAGCTAGTGATTGAAGGTGTGGCCTTCAACAGCGATTTGCAGCTGAATATTTTGGAGGATCAAAGGTTTATTCAGGGCGATTACGCTACAGACTTTATGGAACATTTTCAGCTGAAATTCTAAACAGAAAGTGAGGAAGCCTTATGCTGAAAAAAAGCTTATTCCGAAAACCGAAGAATGAGTTGGAATATCAGGGGGAGGGCAAGCTGCAGCGCCCATCGGTACCGGATGATTTGTATGTGTCCTGCCCCGAATGCAAGCAGACCCTGCTGAAAGCCGAGGTAGAGGAACATTGCTTTATCTGCCCCAAATGCAATTATCATTTTAAGCTGCAGGCGAGACGGCGCATCCGATTATTGGTGGATAACAACAGCTTTCAGGAGCTGAACGCCGGATTGCAGCCTGTCAATTGGCTGGAGTTTCCCAGCTATGAGGAAAAGTTGACTGCTGCCCAGCAAAAAAGCGGTGAGCCAGAAGGCGTGATTTGCGGTACGGCCCAAATTGGCGGTTATCCTGTAGCCCTTTTTGTGATGGATCCCGCATTTATCTTGGGCAGTATGGGTACTGTGGTGGGAGAAAAAATTACCCGGCTCTTTGAATACGCCACGCAGCAGCGCCTGCCGGTGATCGGCTATACAGTCAGCGGCGGTGCCCGTATGCAGGAAGGCATCCTGTCATTAATGCAGATGGCCAAAACCAGTGGCGCAGTGAAATTACACAGCGACGCTGGATTGTTGTATGTGACGGTGCTTACCAATCCCACCACCGGCGGAGTGACAGCCAGCTTTGCTATGGAAGGTGATATCATTCTGGCAGAGCCAAGAGCTGTAGTTGCTTTTGCCGGTCCCCGCGTCATTGAGCAGACTATTCGCCAGAAATTGCCCAATGGGTTTCAGAGAGCAGAATTTTTACTGGAAAAGGGGTTTGTGGACGCCATTGTATCCCGTAACAGCCAGAGAGAATATTTGACCACTGTGTTGAGGTTGCATCAAAAAGGAGGTGCAGGCCGTGACTGAATCACAAGCGGCAGCGGAAAAGGCAGAGCCCTACGACCGTGTACAAGCGGCAAGGGCCAAAGGACGGCCTACCAGCCAGAATTTTATTGAACAGATAACGGAGGAATTTCTGGAACTTCACGGAGACCGCCGTTATGCCGACGATGGTGCTATCATTGGCGGTATTGCCCGCATTTATGATTTGCCGGTAACGGTAATTGGTATTGAGAAGGGCAGAGGCTTGCAGGAGAGCATTCGACGCAATTTTGGTGCAGCCCATCCCGAAGGATACCGCAAAGCACTGCGGCTGATGAAGCAAGCGGAAAAATTCCACCGGCCAGTGCTTTGTCTAGTGGATACCTCCGGCGCTTACTGCGGCATCGGTGCTGAAGAACGGGGGCAAGGGCAGGCCATCGCTGAAAATATTATGGAAATGATGACGCTGAAAACACCGATTATTTCACTGCTAATCGGCGAAGGCGGCAGCGGCGGTGCATTGGCGTTGGCAGTGGCGGACCAGGTGTGGATGTTGGAGAATGCCATTTATTCGGTGATATCACCGGAGGGCTGCGCCAGCATTCTCTGGAAAGACGCAAAAAAAATGCAGGAGGCGGCCCGTTATCTCAAACTGACTGCTCGGGATTTGTTGGCACTGGGCGTAGTGGAACAGGTAATTGCAGAAGGTTCCCCTAAGGATTTCAGCAGTGTGTACAATACAGTAAAAGCCATGCTCTATCAACAATTTACCCAAGCCCTGAAAAAGCCGACAGAAATGCTGCTGGCAGAGCGGTATCAGCGCTTCCGTCGGATTGGCAGTTTTCGAGAAACAGATTGACAAAATAAAGACATTATGAAACAAGAAAATCGTGTTTTCTCTTGCAGAGGACACGGTTTTTTATTATATTGGAGTGAAAATCTTTATTTGTGGTTGGTTTATGTGCAGCAAAGGTTGTGGTTTTTGTCTTTGTGCGAGAGCATAAAAATGGAGAAAACAAAAATTTTTTTCAAAAAAGTGTCCGGAATTGACGAATTTTTTCGTATTTATATAATAAGAGGCAATATAAGGGGAAGCGATTCCTTGATAAAGAGAATGAAAATAAGATTGCTTATTTGACTTTTATATTTTGCGTACAAAGCAGTCATCTAAAAGGGAGGCGCTTCTTTGCGGGATTTGATTTTTTATCTGGCTTTTATAGACAGTGATATAAATAGAAAAAAATTTGAACAGCTTTATCAGGACTATGATGACGTTATGTTTTTGAAAGCCAAATCTCTTGTAGAGGATGAGGATGCTGCTGACGATATCGTAAGCGAGAGCTGGCTGAAACTGGCACGCAACCTGGACAAAATTGGCATGGTAGCGTCACCCAATGTGCAGGCGTATGTCATGCAGACGGTAGAGCGTACAGCCATTGATTATTTTCGAGAACGAAAACGGGGACAAACTGTTTCCATAGAGATGGTGGAAGAACTTGCCGCCCCTGATATAGAAAGTTTTACAGGCAGTAATCTGGCCAGGGCTATTTTGCAATTGCCGCTGCCCTATCAGCACGCCATTTTGCTCAAATATGCGCAGGGCTACAATACCAGAGAAATCGCCTCAATTTTAGAGTGTACAGTGTCCCGAGTAGAAAAACTGTTGAGCCGCGGCAAAAAACAATTGCGACAATTATTGGACAAGGAGGAACAATCATGCTGAAAAAACAACGGTTTCATGAACAGGAACTGCGGCTGGCTGCCGCGGAAGCACAAAATTTCCTGTTGATCCAGCAGCCTAAGGATGATGGCAGCCAGCATCGGCTCACCCCACAGGGGCAAGCCACCTTTGCCGCAATCAACAGGCAGCTAAAGCAGGGCCAGTTGAGACCCTATCCTGTGCGCATGGGCTGGCAGTATTACAGCAAACGGGGCGCAGCAGTACTCCTGCTGGGTGCGGCGCTGACCACCGCCGCAGTACCCGACGCAGTGCAGGCAGCCTGCCGGAAAATCATTGAAACAGTAGAAACTGTTTTCGTCCAATACACCGAATTTCGATATACCTCCCATGCAGCAGCGGACACCCCTTTTGTCCCCCTTGTTCTGCAGTATATGCCTGATGGGTTGGCAGAGGTGGACCGTCAGCAGAATGCCAATAGTCTGTATATACTTTATGTGGAAGAGGGCATTACGCGCTATTTTGATATAGATCAAGATTTGCTTACAGAAAATAGTGGCTCTGTTTATATTGTGGATACGGAAAACGCCAGACAGGAAACTGTTTGGATTCATAATGAGGCCGTCACCTTTATTTATAAAGAAAAACGTATTCATTTTATTTGGTTGCATCATGCTTATCGTATCAGCGGTCAGACCAACCTGTCTAAAGAAGAAACAATAAAGATTTTAGAACAGATTACATATGTTCAGGAGTGACATTTTCCGGAAGATATCATATAAATTACCGGAAGAATTTTGCGCCAAGAAATAAAAAGAAACACAGAAAATGTTTTGGAAAGAAGTATCCGAAATTCGCTTGTTTTTCCGTATTTATAGTGAAAGCAAATACAGAGAAACCTTTGCTAATTTGCGCTTCCACTAAAGATGTAGGGATAACTATGCGTATACCAATGTGGTGCATAAGATCAGACTTATTCTATTGCTAGCATGATTTGCCTACAACAAGAATGCCAGTTGAAGCAACGGTAACAATGGATGAAGTATATGATAATAATAGATGATTACGACGTGAGGCAAAATGGGGGCAATTTTTATTAAAAGTTCGAGAATTAAGAAAAAATTTTTTTCAACAAATGATCCTTCCTATGGATATGCGGCCGCTACATTAGATCTTACTGCCACATTTTCAGGGGAATCATCAGGCATTCTGGTTGGAGGGAATTGGGATGAACATAAAATAGTTGAAATAAATTGTAATTGAAAAGTAAAGGGGGTAGCGGAGTGGAAGTTGTTATGAGTGGAGCTATTCTTTTAAATGTTCTTTTTGAGCTGGTTCAATTTGTAATGGAAGTTTTTGTAATCCTAGCGTGTATCAAATATTTGACACAAAAATGATTTCGTGCAGATTTTTGTCTGTTGGGGACATTTTTTTGCAAAGCGCTGGCAGGTCTGTTACAATAAGAACATAGAACTCTTTTGGTAATTTGTTGGACAGTAAGCCTGGCATGTGAACCAGACGCAAATGAAAGTATATGGGTGGGAGGTTGAAAAAATGGAGCAAAAAGAGAATTTGAAAGTAGTTGTAGGAGCGTTTACAATAATTGCAATATTCTGTTTGCTGTATACTGAGTTTTACTTCAAATACTTATATTACAGACACATAAATATTATTTTTGATACTGCATATTTTCATCTTGTTGAGCCATTAAAATACTTTTCTGTGGCAATAGTTTTTGCAAGTTTATACGCCAACCTTTTTATGCCGACACGCATTAAGAAAAAAAGGGAAAATATAAAAATATTGCAGCATGGAGTTTACACAGTGCTGCTTATTTGCGTGGGAATCATGATTGGAGGAAGCATAGTAATGCAAATAAGTATAAAACTTGTCCCATATTTCTGTGTTTTAACAGGTGCGATATTAGGTTTGATGATAGAATAAAGATAGGTTGTTAGTTCTTAATTTCAAGGTTACATTAAAAGGCACATTGTGTGTAGATGCTAAGGGTTATGATTGCTGCATAGAGGTATGCACTCTTTGAGGAAGATGATAGTATGGCGATTACTCAGGAAGAGTTAAGAGAAATAAATGAAAAAATATCTTTTTATTTTAAGATGGTAAATTTGGCGGCAGCTGCAATTTTTATATTATTAATTATCTTGCTGCAGAATAATAAGGCGGAAGGCTTTGATTTCGGGAACGTGATGCGATATTACAGAGTGATGGGGATACTATTTGGTGCGTTGTTTTTGCTGACTTTATTGTTCCCATTTTCTAATATAGTACTGATAATTTCTTTTGCGCTGAATCTGATAGTATTGTATATATGTGTTCGTATCAGAAAGGAAATAAAAAGATGGAATGCAGCAGCATTGCAGTAGAAAAAAGCGGAAACTCTTTTACAGGGTTTCCGCTTTTGTATATCAGGAATAGTTACAGCATTACGCTTTGTTGTGTACAGCGCTTACCACTGCACCTATGATGCCACCGATGATGGCAGGAATGACCCAGCCCAATCCCAGCTGATAAAAGGGAATGCTTTGCAGGAGATCACTCAATGCTGTGATTTGGATATTATAGTTGGCTGCCAGAGATTCCAAACCGTTGGGAATGCTGACGCAGGCTGCACCGATGAGAATACCGGCATAAATAGGCTGACGGTCCTGGAACCAACGATTTAAAAAGGAGGCCAGCACCAATGCCATCAGCACCGGATAAACCATGAGCAGTGCAGGTAAGGTGATATTGAGCAGCTGTGTCAGACCAATATTGCTGACCAGGAAGCTGAACAGACATACAGCAATAATGACATGGTTATATTCCAGCTTTGTATAGTTGTCGCTGAAATAGTCGCCACAGGCAGTTGTCAACCCGATGGCGGTGGTAAGACAGGCAAACAATACAGCAATCCCTAAAATAAGCATGCCTATTGTCCCAAACAAATGATGGGCTACGGCGGCAAGCAATTGTCCTCCATTGGAGAACTGGCCTAAAGAGCCTGATGTAGCGCCTACATAAGCCAAAATGCCGTATACCACGGCAAGACCGATTGTAGCCAGAATTCCGGTCAATAAAGTATATTTGGCGATATTGCGTTGTGATTGAATGCCCATAGCTTCCACATTTTCTATTACAATAAGCGCGAAAATAGAGGCAGCTAATGCGTCCATAGCCATGTAGCCTTCGATGATGCCGTTGAAAAAGGCAATGGATTCATAGGTACCGACAGGTTGTCCGACAGGGCCGATAGGATTGACGATAGCACTGATACCGATAATGAAAATAGAAAGCAGTAAGATTGGTGTGAGAATCTTCCCTACGATGGCCACAATCTTATTGGGATTGGCGGACAATACATAGACAGCGCCGAAAAACAAAGCTGTAAAAATGACAGAATATAGCGAGACATGAGAACTTTCCCCCAGAAAAGGCATGACAGCCAACTCAAAGGAAACGCTGCCGGTACGGGGTATCGCAAACAGCGGGCCAATCAATAAATAAATCAGCACGATAAAAAAGGTAGAAAATTTCTTACCTGCCCGTCCCACCATTGTCGTCAGAGAACGGTTGGCAAATACTACGGCCGTAATAGCGAGAAGGGGTAACCCCACATCGGTAACAATATAGCCTGCCAATGCCGTCCAGACATGGCTGCCGGCGGATAGTCCCATAGCAGGCGGAAAAATCATGTTGCCAGCGCCGAAAAACAGTGCAAACAGCATAAGGGACAAAGAAATAAGTTGTGTAAAGGATAGTTTTTCTTTCATGACGTCCTCCTGTATACTGTATTACTACAGAATTATGAAAAAAGGCTGTTTTTGTACAGCTAATTTTTTTATTCTAACACAAATAGAGGGCAGATACAATAAGAAAATGATTATGCACCGCTGAGAGTTTTTCAGAGCGGAGGCATATCTTGATTTAGAAATGCGCTGTTCGTGAGTTTTGGCATAAAATTTCTTGGAGAGGACTTTTATAGAATCGCTGCTGATAGTAATGATTAGGAATCTTTGCAGCAACAAAATACAAAAAATGCTAAAATGAACTAGTAAGAATAAATACATGACAAGCGAAGCGGTGATGATATGAAAAAAGCACTAGGCTATGGCATTTTGGCATCTTTTTTCTTTGCTTTTACTTTTGTTTTAAATCGGAGTATGAACTTAGACGGCGGGTATTGGCTATGGAGCGCCTGTCTGCGTTATCTGTTTATGCTGCCTATGCTGGCGGTGCTGGTGTGGCGGGAACATTCTTGGTCTCAAATTCAAAGAGAGATCCTGCGCAGGCCAAAGCGCTGGGTCTTGTGGAGCACGGTGGGCTTTGGATTTTTTTATTTGCCGTTGACGATGGCCTCTATTTACGGCCAATCATGGTTTGTGGCGGCTACCTGGCAGCTGACCATTGTGGCGGGCGTTTTATTGACGCCTCTGTTTGGCCGCGCTGTACCGGTCAAAAATTTTTTGATGTCCTGTTTGGTATTAAGCGGTATTTTTTTGCTGCAGCTGCCCAATATTCGTCTCGGTGCCACAGAAAATATTTTTATGCCCTTGTTGTTGATTTTAATTGCGGCGGTTTCTTATCCGCTGGGCAATCGGAAGATGATGATTTTATCTGACCTGACCACATTACAGCGCGTTTTTGGGATGACGCTGTGCAGTATGCCCTTTTGGCTGATCTGTGCGGTGGTAGCGCTTTGCCATGCAGGGCTACCCGCTGGCGGACAGGTTGTGCAGTCGTTGGCAGTAGCGTTATTTTCCGGTGTGATCGCTACAATCTTATTTTTCAAAGCCACTGATTTGGTCAAGCGTAATCCACGGCAGTTGGCGGTGATTGAAGCGACGCAGTCCGGCGAGGTATTGTTCACATTATTGGGTGGTGTTTTATTTTTAGGTGATAGTATGCCAGACATTTGGGGCTTGTGTGGGATTTTGATTGTGGTGGTTGGTATGATTGGGAATAGCTTGGTAAGTCAGACAACATGATAAATTGTGATAAAATTGTGGATGGTTTTGAGACTTTATGAGAAATATTGTGGATAACTAATAGAGAATTGGGGATAAAACTGTGGATAATCATTTTGCAGAGAGAGAAGTAACAGAGTAAAATCGGAATTGCTTTGATATGCGATTACGTTGAAAGAATTAATAAAATATGTAAAACAATTTTTATTTCCCATGAAATAATTGCCTGGGAAATATTTTTTTGCTCAAAAAATATTTCTATTCAGAGTAACAGAGCAATTTGACGATAGAGAAATTTATATGAGCTTTGTGAGAAAATAATTGAAAATTTTTTCAAAAATACTTGACTCTGCCCTAAGGTCAGGTTTTACACTAAGAACAACGATTCGAATCGCAAATTCAAAGGAGTGGATAGTATGTTGAGTATCGGAGAATTTTCTCGCGCATGCCAGGTTACCATCAAGACGCTGCGTCATTATGACAAGATAGATTTGTTAAAGCCTGCCTATATTGATGCGCAAAGTGGTTATCGTTATTATGAAACCGAACAAGTGCCGCAGCTGTTATTGATTCAGCGCCTGAAGCGTTACGGATTTTCATTGGCAGAGATTCAACAATTGTTATTCACCAAAGACAAGTGTTTGCTCGCTGCAAAATTATCTGCGCAGAAAAATATTTTGGAGCAGCAGTTAGCGCAAGTCAGTGTTATTATGTACGAACTGAAACAGCATCTTGCTGATTTTGAGAGGACGGGAGATATTATGAGTTATCAGAATAAGTATCAAATTGTATTGAAAGAAACAGAGGATTTGGCAGTCGTTGGCTGTCGGCAGCAGATGAGTGTGGATGATTTTGGTCAGGCTTACGGCAAATTATTTGAACGTGTTGCCAAGGAACATTGTCAGCCTACTGGGCCTGTAATGGCGTTTTATCATGATCGGGTATTTGACCCCGACAACAGTGACATTGAGGTGGCAGTGCCGGTAGCGGCAGGGCAGGCTGACCATGTGATAAGCGGCAGTTTGTGTGCGGTTACCATTCATCATGGCGCGTATTCTTCTATGGCGGACGCTTACGGCGCATTGACAGCATGGATTGATGATAATGGGTATGAGGTGATTGCTGCGCCTTATGATATTTATTGGAAAAATCATCAAAACGGCGTCAGCAATGTGGAACAATGGGAAACGGAGATTCGGTTTCCCATTGCTAAGAGATAACATGCACTGTTGTTTTGTATGAAGATAAGTTACAGACTAGGAGGACGCGCAGTTTCTTTCCTTGTGGATTGAGCGATTCCCCATAAAAAATATAAGTAACGTAAGAGCGCATAGGTGACCATTACAATAGCGATACTTTCTTCAATTCGCACTATGATATTCCACACGGCAAGCTGCTGCGCACCTGCTGCATTTAGGGTGTGCAGCAGCTTTTCCAATGCTACGGCGGGAATTACAAAGGGAAAGGTAAGTGCACCGTAGCTGGGATAAAAGGGTAGGCGCAAGATTCTAGGCATGCAGCACAACACAAAAATATAAGCGCTTTGTCCGATGGTTGCGAAAAGCAGCGCAATGGTGTAAGACGGCTGGGCGGTACAGCTGAGATAAGCGGCCAGCGCCAGATTAAAGGGGGCGGAAAAAATACAAACTGTAGGCAGTGCGGCATCTGTCACTGGCAGTTTGTAATAGCGATAGGCCGCGACAAAATACCAGGGCAAAAACAGGAAAAAACCTGTCCAAAAAATCCATTGGCCAACATGCTGCATCTGGAACGAAGCTGAAACGACTGCCGACAGCATATTGCCGCCGTAAAGCACATTCCAGGTGGCAAATACGTTTTGCAGTTGAAAATTGCGTAAGTAGTACCAGCTAAACAGTAAAACTATCATAGCATGACCTATATTGGCAGACAGCCAGAGCGCGAAGGCAAATTGATAAAAATAGGGAGCGGTTGCAGCAGAAATCTGCAGAAGCGTCATAAAAAATGCTTCAAATACGCTGAAGTTCAACGAATTTTTAAACTCCTGCTGCGCTTGTGGCCAGCAAAAAATAAGCTTTAGCACCAGCAGTAGCCACAAGATTGCTGCCATACTGATATAAATCCAATGAAACATTTTGCTGTATGCCAGCAGCAGATTGCCCAAGGCGCCGAGCCCTAGCGTCAGGCCACATATTGACAAAGGTAGTTTTTGCAGAAAAATTTCAAAAGGAACAGAGTTGTGCAAAATTCTCACCAACGATTCGTAAAAAATTTCCAATATTTCACGTGAAACATTGGAGTATGTTAGTCGTACTTTTGGCTAACATATAGTTTTCACTTTCTTGCCGTGCCTTATTCTGATATTTATTATAGGAGCAAAATGTCGAAACAGCAAGGTAATATGAAAATTATGAGTAACTCATAATTTTTATGTTAATGAGATGAAACCAAAATACAAAGCAAAGGGCTGTCTTAAAATCAAGACGGCCCTTTACAATGGGGATGGGGTAGTGAAACGATATAAAATTACAGTTCTTGTCGTAGATTTTTTGCGGCTTTTTCTTTTACCAGGAAACTGCTTAGGGATATGACGGGCAATAAAATGGTTAACCCATATAGCAGCCAGGATTGCTCCAGCATGAATGTGTTGCCCAGCAGAAGCAGCGCCTTATTGGCGAATAGCATAAACGCAATTTCCAGATTTGCCAGGGAAACAGCTAAAACTGTGCGCTGGCTTTGCTGTAATGCAAAGGTAAGCGGCACGGTAATGCTGATGAATGCGATGTCACATAAGTATGTGAGTAAAAATAATTCACGGAGTACAGGACTGGCAGTGTAGCCTGCGTAAAATATGCTGCCAAGCCAGGTAATTCCCCTCAGATATAACATACCGACTGCAATAAAAATGAGATTCATGAGAAAGATGCTGAGCAATTCGTTTTCTTTCCGTCCACATTCTTCGGTGCAGACAGTACTGCGCAATTGTGCGAAGAAGGGCAGAAAGGCAACGCACAATCCGCTGATCATGACACCGTTGCCTGATATGAAGGTGCGCAGTGTCATAAGGATAAACATGATGCAGGGCACCAGGCCAAAGCGTAAATTTGAAATTTTTTTACCGGTCATTTTTAACAGTTCCATGAGAAATCGTCCTCCTAAATGAAATTTTTCTATATTGTATTGAAATATTTTCTTGCCTTTGATGATGTTATCTTACAATGTCAATGTTGGGGATTTGTCAGGGAAATGTTTCTGAGATATTAATTGAAAGAAGTTTTTTGCGAAAGGCAGATTTCCGGCCAAAAGACCTGTTAACAATTTAGCAATATTTTCTTAGTAATTTGGGAACATTTGATGGATAGAATAAGCGTATAAAAAAGAGGAGGAATTGCATATGGCAGAATTTAAATCGAAATCAGCGCAAAAAGCTGCGGATGTATACGAAAGGCTTCGCGATGGTGTGACAGATGCTTACGAAAGAGCAGAGGATGCAGTTGTGGACACCTACGAAAAAGTGGAGGATACTGTTGTGGGTACTTATCAAAGGGTAGAGGATAAGGTTGTAGACACCTATCAAAAAATTGAGGACGGTGTTGTGGATACCTATCAGAAAATCGAGGATGGTTTTGTGGATACCTTTTTGAAAAATAGTGGAAAAGTGGATAAGATGAGGAAGGCCTCGAGGAACAGATAGTTTTTGCTGTGCATAACCAGCGCAGTAGTAATTTGATAGGACGGTATAAAAAAATTCGCTGTTTACCGAAACATACAGCGAATTTTTTTGTGTTTTCTTGTGAGCGTAAATAATTTTTTAACAATTCCATGTTATAATAAAATGACTTATCAGGTATAACATTTTCTGGAGACTACCTTTTGGGGAGGGAAGAATATGGTTCGTATTTTAGTGGTGGAGGATGACCGAGAGCTGAACCGTGTGGTGTGTGCGTTTTTGCGGCAGCAGGGGTTTGACGCGGTAGGATGTTTGAGCGCTAATGAGGCCTATGATATTTTGTACGAAAGTTCCGTGGCCTTGATTATTTCAGATATTATGATGCCTAATGTAGATGGATTTTCTTTTGTGGATACGGTACGGGAGATGGATAAAAAGATTCCTATTTTGTTTATGACAGCGCGGGATGATCTGGCGGCAAAGCAGAAGGGGTTTCATGCGGGAATTGATGATTATATGGTGAAGCCTGTAGATTTGGAAGAGTTGACGCTGCGCGTGAAGGCATTGCTGCGCCGTTCTGAAACTGTCAACAGTAAACGATTGACAGTGGGGAGGTTGACTATGGATGAAGACGAACATACCGCTTACTTAGGCGGGGAAGAGATTAATTTGACGGTGCGTGAATTCGATTTGCTGTATAAGATGTTGTCTTACCCTCGAAAAACTTTTACCAGAGCGCAGCTTATGGACGAATTTTGGGATGTAGACAGCGCTTCTGGTTCGCGTGTGGTGGATGTGTATATCACAAAGCTACGGGATAAGCTGGCGGGTTGTGATGACTTTGAAATTGTTACAGTGCATGGGCTGGGTTATAAGGCGGTGTTGAAATGAGTCAACAAATTTTTGCGCCTCGCGTAGCTCGAAGTCTATTTTCTCTCAGGCGTTATCTGATATTTTTCCTGTTTATTGCTTTCGTAGTCAGCGCGTGTTTCTTATTATTTTTGCGTACGATGCATTTTGAAAGCACTAATCTAGCCAGAAGTGCCTTGCTGACTTTGGGTAATGTGATACTTCTCAGCTTTGCCTGTTCTGTATTTGACGGCATTCGGCATAAGAAAACGGTAGAGGAACCAGTGCGGCGTATTCTGCAAGCTACACATCAGCTCACGCAAGGAGACTTTTCAGCGCGGATTCAACCTTTGCATGAATCGGGCGAGATGAACGAGTTGGACTTGATTATTCACGATTTTAATAAAATGGCGGAGGAATTATCGGGGTTGGAAACCTTGCGGACAGATTTTGTAGCCAATGTGTCTCATGAGCTAAAGACGCCGTTGGCTGTGATGCAAAATTATGCTGTTATGCTGCAGGCGCCGAATTTGCCTGAGGTGCAGCGCATGGAATATGCACGTGCAGTGGCGGATGGCTCGCGCAGACTATCGGAGCTGATTACAAATATTCTTCGGCTTAACAAGCTGGAAAACCAAAATATCTATCCTGATGCAAAATCCTACAATTTGGGGGAACAGCTGCGAGAATGTATATTAGCGCAGGAGTCTATGTGGGAACGCAAAAATATACAGATGGAAATTGATATTGATGATGTGATTGTGGAGGCTGACAGGGAATTATTATCCTTGGTGTGGAATAATTTGCTCTCCAATGCGATAAAGTTTACCGATGAAGGCGGCCGGATTACTGTAAAAGCGAAAGAAGAAAAGGAATGGATGATGGTGAGTGTGGCGGATACAGGTTGCGGTATGAATGCGGAAACTGGTCGGCATATATTTGAGAAATTTTATCAAGGGGACGGCTCTCATGGCACGCAGGGCAATGGTTTGGGATTGGCGCTAGTGAAACGGGCTATTGAGATTACCGGTGGCGAAATTTCTGTGCAGAGTGCTTTGGGCGTGGGTAGCACATTTGTGGTACGCTTGCCTAAGACTCGTGATTAAATCTGATGGAAATTGAATTTCTATCAGGCAGGAGGCTAGAGTTTATGGAGAAGGAACAACAGGAGAATACATTTTTCTATACCTATTCAGCGAAACAACAGACGGAGATACAGGCAATCCGGCAAAAATATTTATCAGCAGCATCACCTGACGAGGGCGTGGAACGGTTACGAAAATTGGATAAGGGGGCAAGGCTGCCTGGTGTATTAGCAGCAATTTTTTGGGGACTGTTTGGTGTTTTACTTTTTGCTGTAGGTCTTCACAGTGTCGTTGGAGCAAGCAGCAATGGACAGTTTGTGTTGGGAGTTTTTCTTGGCGTGCTGGGTCTGGCATGTATGTCCGGCGCGCCGTTGCTGGAGAAGTTTATTACGAAGCGGCAGCGAAAAAAACTGGCACCTGAAATTTTAAAATTGAGCGATGAATTATTGAAATGTCGATAATTAAAAAAGTGAATACAAACAGAGCGAAAATATTTCCTAGAAAATAATTTCCCGGGAAATATTTTCGCTCTGTTTGTATTCCCGAGAAAATCCATATAAAAGTTAAAAAAGGAGACGGAGGTGTATCTACAGAATCAGGAGTGATAGTCGGAAGTGATTTAAATCAATAACATTGGCTTGACAGGGGCATATCAAAGGCGGTTGCTTCTTATTCTGGTTTATGGGGAAGTGATGGAGAATGCTTGAGTGTTGTTTGGCGGCGTCAGGGAATGGGTACCTAAACAAGTTATTGCAGAGGGAAAAAGGAATAAAAATAACAAGTCGTGTAGAAAGTGATGTGTTATAATAAAAGATAAAGGAGTTGTGTGCCTATGGGTTATGATGAAACAGAGAATAAGCTTGTACCATTGATAGAAGTGCAGAATCCCTTTGAATTGGAAATGCTTCAGGATTTGCTGCACCAGGAAACTATTTTCACTGTAATACGGGAAAATGGAAGCATTGGAAATTATATGAAAATCACTATGGGACATTCGGTATTGGGTGAAACACTTTACGTACGGCAAAGAGATTATTTTAGATCACGGGAGCTCTTACAGGCTTTGCAGCAAAATGGCGAAGAAGCAATTTTCGATGCACAGTCCCAGGCTTTCAGCGATGCAGATGCTTTTGAACAATATGAAGAAATACAGAGTGCAGCGAATTCCCACGGCAAACAGGATAAATCGATGGAATTTATTTTTCTTTTATTGATAATCATAATTCTAATTGTGTTGAAAGGGTTAAATATTTTCACGTGAAATGGGGGAGCAGCATGAGGATTCTGTCGTTAGTGGAAGACTGGACGGCACGTGATGATTTGAAAAGGACGCATGGCATGTGTTTGTATATTGAGACTGCACAGCACAAAATTTTATTTGATGTAGGTCCTGATGATACTTTCATGCAGAATGCCGAAGCGTGTGGGATAGATTTGAAAGCGGTGGATACACTCATACTTTCCCATGGGCACAAGGATCATGGAGGCGGGTTGGGCATATTTTTACAATTGAATCATACAGCGAAGATTTATGCACGTCCTGAAGCGTTCACCCCTCATTATTGTAAAATGTTGAATGTACCGTTCTTTTGTGGTTTGGATTCCAAATATCAGAATAAAAAACAAATTGTCTATACAGATAGTCGATATATTATAGACAGAAGTTTGATTCTTTTTTCAGATATAGAAGGGAACCGCTGCATTCCAACACTGAACCATTCCCTGCAAAAGAAGCAAGGAAAACAACGTGTTGCAGATGATTTTGTTCATGAGCAGAATTTAGTTATTTTGGAGAATGGCAAGGTCGTAGTGATTGGAGGGTGTGCCCATCGTGGTATTGTAAATATAATTGAACAAGCGTATTTTTTGAGCGAAAAACCAGTAGATGTAGTGGTGGCAGGTTTTCATCTTACGGATCCTATTTCGAAAAAGACAGAGAATAATGCTTTTTTAGATAGGTTGGCATATAATCTGAAGAAACATTCTTGTCTCTATTATACTTGTCACTGTACAGGTCACGCTGTCTTTGAATATTTGCAGCGTCAAGTGGGAGAGAATTTGCGATACTTGGCATTAGGTGATGAGATTATAATTGAATAAAATATTCTCAAAAAGTTGCAAATGTTTCATGTGAAACAATTATGAGAAGAGAACGGAAGAAAAGAGAAGAGAAAAGAATTACGAATGTTTCACGTGAAACAATTTGAGAAGAAAAAAAGAAGATAGTGGAAAAGGCGAACGTTTCACATGAAACATTCGCCTTTTTGCATAGAAATCGCCAGAATTGCAGGTCAACAAACTAAATTTTGCCCGTCACTTTCAACCAATGAGCTTCATCTCGCAAGGTTTCCTGATAAGAGCGGGTGGTGTAGCCCAATTCACGCTTCGCTTTACTGGAGTCAAATTGATTGTTGCGTGAGAGATTATAGACAGAGAAGGTGGTCATGAGAGGACGCGTTCCCTTGCGTTTTGCCTGCTTTTCTAATTGTGCAGCAAAAAAGTTGGCAACAGGAATTGGGAGAAAGAAACGTATTGGTTTTGCGCCGCATTCTTGTGCGAGTAACTGAGCAAATTGGCGAAAAGACACTTCTTTATTGCCTAAGATATAGCATTCACCTGCTTTGCCCATATCGACTGCAAGAATTACACCGTGGGCTAAGTCACGCACATCACACAAATTGAAGGAGCCATTAATTCCCATGGGCATTTTGCCTTCGATGATTTTAATAACAGTGTCGGTGATTTCGCCAACAGCATAGTCTTCAGGTCCAAGAATTCCGCTGGGAAAAACAACACAAGCATTCAGATTCTTTTCTCGTGCGGCGTCTAAAACGATTTGTGTGGCCATTGCTTTTGACTGACTGTAGCAGCCCAACACTTTTTGCGGATCGTAAGGGACATACTGGGTAACTTCCCGAATGATCTGACCTTTGGGGAGTTCGGGGATGGCGCTGGTGCTGCTGACATAAACCAGCTTTTTGCAGTTGTCATGGGCAAGGCACTGGTCGACAATGTTTTGCGTACCGCCCACATTGACATCAATTACTTTTTGATTATAGGCGGGGTCTACTGTCACAACACTGGCACAATGAAGCACGACCAAATCGGTTTCTTCCGGCACAGCAAAAAAATTCGCCAAAGATTGGGGATCACAAAGATTTCCCTCGAATACTTCAATTTCCGATGATAAAAATTGAACAGCTTTGTCATTGGGCATAACCAAAGCGCGAACGTGTTCGTTCCTTTCTAATAATTGCCTACAAACGGTGCTGCCTAAAAATCCGGTGGCGCCGGTCACTAAATAAAGTACATTGTTTTTTGTATTGTCATGTTGCATAACGCATTCCTCCTTCTGATAGAAAAAGTATAGTTCATTGGTATTAGCAGAATATGTCTGAAATGTTGCTGAAATGTTAACGGAAAAAAGAAAATTGTTTCACGTGAAACATTTGCAATTTTTAAAGAAATTTTTTCAAAAACAGAGAAAAACGGCTTCGTATTTTTGATTTTAACGGGAGAAAAACATGTTGGACAATATACTTATCAAAAGAAGGGGTGAACGCCGCAAATCGAAAAATACAACGTTTTTCAAATTTTTTGAACTTTTTTGCGTCTTTCTATGTTCAGCGCCGCGATTTTCCATTATAATAAAAGAAAAGCGATTGAGAAACAACGAACAATTTTTGCAAATGTTTCACGTGAAACATTTGCAATTTCCAACGGGGAAAAATGATATAAATCGAAAAACAAGATTATTGCAATTATTTGAAATATTTAATTTTTTGTGCAATACTAAGTTCATCATTGGGATTTTTCTTTTATAATAATATAGAAGATACTAGGGAAGCGAAGAGCAATCCCAATGAGAGAAAATGATATAAATTGAAAAACAAGATTATTGTGATTATTTGAAATATTTAATTTTTGTGTAATACGGAGTTCGATGTTAGGGATTTTTCTTTTATAATAAATAGAAAATACTAGGGAAGCGAAGAGCAATCCCAATGGGAGAAAATGATATAAATTGAAAAACAAGATTATTGTGATTATTTAAAATATTTAATTTTTGTGTAATACTAGGTTCGATGTTAGGATTTTTTCTTTATAATAAAAAAAGACAACTGAAAAACAAAGAGCAATTTTTCAAATGTTTCACGTGAAACATTTGAAATTCACTTGCATCAAACAAGAGGAGTGAAACACACTATGGGAAAAACGATTGTGGTTGCCAATCAAAAGGGCGGTGTGGCGAAGACAACAACGTCGGTGAATTTGTCTGCTTGTCTGGCCCAGTATAAAAAGAAAGTATTATTGATTGATTTGGACCCGCAGGGCAATGCCAGCAGTGGTCTGGGTGTAAATAAAAATGAGTTGGAATATTCGTCCTATGATGTGTTGGTGAATTCTGTGCCCATCGAAAAAATCACAGTGCCAATTAATAAGAAGCTGGACTTGCTCCCTGCTAAAGTAGAACTGGCCGGAGCAGAGATGGAACTGGTGGCAGCGATCTCACGGGAAATGCGGCTAAAAAATGCCTTGGAGGAAGTTGCAGCACAGTATGATTATATCCTCATTGATACGCCGCCTTCTTTGGGGCTGCTCACCTTGAATGCATTGACAGCGGCAGACAGCTTTCTTGTGCCCATTCAATGCGAGTATTATGCATTGGAAGGGTTGAGCCAGCTATTGAGCACAATCAAGCTGGTACAGAAAAATTTGAACCCAAATTTGCAGATGGAGGGAATTCTGCTCACGATGTATGATAATCGTACCAATCTGTCTAATCAGGTAGTGGCGGATGTGAGGGAGAATTTCAAGGAAAAGGTATTCAAAACGATGATACCCCGCAATGTGCGACTCAGTGAAGCGCCCAGCTTTGGGCAGTCCATTTTGGATTACGATAGAAAATCAAAGGGTGCCGAAACCTATCTGGCACTGGCTAAGGAGGTCATGAAACATGGCTAAGGCGAAAGGCGGCTTGGGCCGTGGATTAGGTGCATTGCTGCCTGAATATGAGGAGATTATGAATAATTCTGATGGTGAGCATCGTGTTGTTGATATGGAGCTGGAAAAGCTATTTCCCAACCCCAATCAACCCCGCAAAACATTTGATGAGGATAAGCTTATTGACTTGGCGGAGTCTATCCGTGAGCATGGCATACTGCAGCCGATTATCGTGACGCCGCGGGATGGCAAGTATATGATTATTGCCGGTGAGCGTCGTTATCGCGCCTGCAAACGAATCGGACTGGAAACCATCCCGGCACTCATTCGCGAGATGGAAGACGAAAAGATTATGGAGTTGGCCCTGATTGAAAATGTACAGCGGGATGACTTGACGCCTATTGAGGAAGCACGAGCATACGAGCTTCTTCAGACAAGATATGGCTACACACAGGAGAAATTATCGGAACGGATGGGAAAAAGCCGTAGCTTTATTGCCAACAGCACGCGGCTTTTATCGTTGCCCGAGGATGTACAGGATATGCTGCAGGATGGAAAACTGAGCACGGGCCATGTGCGTCCTTTGCTGAGCATTGACATTCCTGAATGGCAGAGCGCTTTTGCCCATGAAATATATCAGAGCAAGCTTTCTGTACGGGACGTGGAAAAAATGGTTAAGAAGGCACAGGACGAAGGACGTGTAACCTACAGTGAGGAAACGGTACTGTTTACGAATCCCACAAAATATAAAAAGCTTCCTGCTGAGTTGCGGACATTGCAGGATCAGTTGGCGGAGCGATTGAGCACAAAGGTAAACATTAAGAAAAATCGTGACGGCAGTGGAAAGCTCATTATTGAATATTATAGTGAAGAAGATTTGAAGCGGGTATTTGACGGGTTGAACGGCACCTTTTATTGATGGAAAGTTATCTTGCTGTTTTGGCTGTGTTGTGTTTTTGTTATTTTCGCTTTGCATGTGTATTAGTGCGTAGGATATGTTTTGCAAACGTTTCACGTGAAACATTTGCAAAACGTTTAGATGAATTGTATGATACTGCATAATTAGGAAAAACGTTATGAGAAAATCGTTTCGTCAGCGCAAAAATTACGGTATCTATTTTGCTGAATGCTATTCCAAAGAAGGCTGCGGAAGAGATTCGGCTTTTTTATAAACAGACGGTAGTAGGTTATGCTGAGAAAATGACGATAGAACTGTCAAAGAGGTGTTTCACGTGAAATTAAAGCGACCAGGCTTATATAAAGTATTTGCGTTGCTGGTGGGTTGTGTACTGGTAATGTATTGGGCAATATTGTATCCTGTGCGTACTTTCCCGCCGGCAATAGAATCGGTGCGGTGGACTTATGTTGGTCGATTCCGGATGGCTGATGAGATTAAAAATCATATGCTTGATGAAACTGATATGAAACAGTTTTATGATGAGTTGCAAAAATTAAAATTAGTACGCAGGGGAAGCTCATGGGAGGAGATGAATTCTGCACATCAAGTAGAATATGAGGTACATAGCTGTTATCAACTAGGAAACTCTGAGAACAATTTTTATTGGGCAAATTTTTATATTGCCGATGATGAGTTTCTCTTGCTGTCAGTTAGTAATCAATTTGTAGGCAATCGGTTTGTTCTTTATGAGGATGTCAGTGGAAATTTTGATGAATTTCTTTCTTTGGTACAACAGTTAGAGGAAGCATCGCGAGAAAAATAATTTTGCAAATGTTTCACGTGAAACATAATAGGAGGAGTGCAGATGGGTGAATTGCAACAAATTCCCGGTGTGGGCAAGACTACGGAACAGGATTTATTGGCGCTAGGCTATTCAGATATTGCTTCCCTACATGACGCTGATCCACAGGAGATGTATGAACGGGAATGCATTCAAAAAGGTATGCAGGTGGATCGCTGTGTGCTTTATGTCTATCGCTGTGCGGTGTATTATGCCAATACGCCGCCAGAGGAACGAAAGCCAGAGTTGCTCAAGTGGTGGAATTGGAAAGATTGAGAAAAATAAAAAGCAATTTTATTATTAAAAAAGAAGGGAGTTTTCATATGAGGAATGAAATGCGTGGGTTTTTCTTTTTGAGCTATGCGTTGTTTTGTTTTGCGATTTACTATTTAAGCGGTGGATTTTATTATGGCGGGGGAAACATTTGGATTGGTTTAGCAGCTATTTTTTTGATTATAGGTATTGCGTTTCTCTCTAATGCGGGTCCCTCGCGAGCAGAGAAATCCCATTCGGAAAAGCACGCTGTACTGCACATAGGACAGAGCTGGAGCGAATTTAATCGCTTTCAGCTAAAGGTGAACAGCGTTGCAATGAAGCATGGGGAAGATGGTCAGCGGCTTTGTGATGTGATGTTTCACGTGGAAAACTGGCTGCCGCTGCTGCAACAGGGCGAAAACACCATATCTGTACAGCTGACAGCTACGGCGGAGCATGGCAAGGAAAGTATAGAAGTGAAGATGCTGAACGGAAACAATATCACCGTGGCGGCTGATGAAAACAAGGGGACTTCTTGCACGATGACATTGCCGGAGAAAACAGAACGGGTATTGTTGAAATTTTCAGTGATACCTGAGCATGATGAAAAAATTTATCAACGGCAGTACGCATTTTATCCGGCTCACTATGAAAAATGATGGAGCAGCGACAGTACAATAACCTTGATGCTTACTTGTGGTGCGATATTTCTGCTGCGATTGATTGTCAGATGGATAGATGGTTTTACACGTGTGACATCCAACAGGCAAGAAAATTGCAAATGTTTCACGTGAAACATTTGCAAAATGAGAGCGAAGGACGATTTGGCAAAGGCTTAAAATAGAAAAGAGCGCGGGCAATTCAGCGAGATTGTTCGCGCTCTTTGTTTACGGTCAATTATTCGCTGTCGGTCAGGGAAACGACCTGATAGCCGCCGTCGATAACGACTTGTTTCATGGCATCGTCGCTAACGGTGCCGTCAGTGGTGATGTAGGCGGCCTTGTCTTCTAAGCTGACAGTAGCGGCGACACCGTCTAAGCTGTTTAATGCTTTGGTCACTGCGTTTTGGCAGTGGGGGCACATCATGCCTTCAATTTTCATTGTTTTTTTCATAGTACATACTCCTTTTTGCTTTATATTTGCAAATGTTTCACGTGAAACATTGACGTCGGATAAGGTGGAAGCCGGAGGCTCCTCGGTAAGCGCCAGTACCTGATAATCGGCGTTGATGACGGCCTGCTTCATGGCATCGTCGCTGACAGTGCCGTCGGTGGTGATATAGGCTGCGTTGTCCTCTAAGCTGACAGTAGCGGTGACGCCGTCTAAGCTGTTCAGCGCTTTGGTGACAGCATTTTGACAATGATTGCACATCATACCGCCGATTTGCATGGTCTTATGCACAACGTTTTTTTGCTGTACAGTGACGGACGGCGGGGTTGCCGCTTTGGGCACAGAGGTTTTTACGCCGGTAGTAAGCTGCACTTCCGCAGTGTGGGTTTGCAGGGCAGTATTTTCTTGGTGCTTTGGCAATATTGGATGGAAACTGCGCAGACGCAAGGCATTGGTGACAACGAAAACGCTGCTGAAGCTCATAGCTGCGGCACCGAACATGGGGCTCAACAGCCACCCGCTCCAATGATAGAATACACCGGCGGCTAAAGGAATGCCCAGGCAATTATAGAAAAAGGCCCAGAATAGATTCTGTTTGATATTGCGGATAACTGCTTTGCTTAGTTGAATAGCGGTGACCACGTCTAACAGATCATTTTTCATCAATACAATATCGGCGCTTTCCAAGGCTACATCGGTGCCCGCACCGATTGCCAGTCCCACATCAGCGCGGGCAAGTGCAGGCGCGTCATTGACGCCGTCGCCTACCATAGCGACAACCTTGCCTTGTGCCTGCAAGGCAGCAATTTGTTGTTCCTTGTCCTGGGGTAGTACGTCTGCGATGACTTCATCTAAATCGAGTTGCTGCTGGATGGCTCCAGCGGTGCGAGCATTGTCACCGGTGAGCATCACTACCTGCACCCCCATTTCTTTCAACTGGGCAATGGCCTGACGGCTGGTTGGTTTTATCACGTCAGCTGCACCGATGATGCCGATGATCTGGGTGTGATCGGCAAAAATGAGCGGCGTCTTTCCTGCGGCAGCTAACTGTTCTAATGCATTGTCCCAGGCATCCAGGGGAATGTTCTTTTCCTGCATCAAGCGACGATTTCCGGCATAGTAAGTGGTGCCATTTATCAAAGCCTGTACGCCTTTGCCGGGCAGTGACTGAAATTGTTGCTGGGGTGCGGCCTGGATTTGCTTTTCTGTGGCATACTGCATGACAGCCTCGGCCAAAGGATGCTCACTGCCCTGCTCCAATGCGGCGGCGATGGCAATGAATTGGCTTTCATCAGCGAAAATAGTCTGTACATCTGTGACGATGGGTTTTCCTTGGGTGATAGTGCCTGTCTTATCCAACACAACAGTTTGAATGTTATGGGCTGTTTCCAATGCTTGCCCCGACTTAATTAAGATGCCGTGCTCGGCGCCCTTGCCGGTACCTACCATGATGGCCACCGGCGTGGCCAAGCCCAAGGCGCAGGGGCAGGAGATCACCAGAACGCAGATGGCGCAGGATAGGGCAAATTCAAAGGTTGCGCCGCTTAGCAGCCAGACCATTGCGGTGAGCAGCGCAATGCCAATCACGATGGGAACGAAAACGCCAGCAATGCGATCTGCCAATTTGGCAATGGGAGCTTTGGTTGCCGATGTATCTTCTACCAGGCGAATGATCTGGGCGAAGGTGGTATCGTTGCCGACCTTAGAAGCGGTAAACCGGATAAACCCGCCTTTGTTGATGGTGGCGGCAATCACAGTATCACCGGGCGCTTTTTCGACCGGAATACTCTCGCCGGTGATAGCAGACTGGTCCACACTGGTGATACCCTCGCTGATGACTCCGTCCACGGGAATGCGCTGTCCCGGTTTTACCAATACGATATCGCCGACAACCACTTGCTCAACGGGGATTTCCATTTGCTGGCCATTGCGCTCTACTGTGGCAGTCTTGGGAGCGAGGTTCATTAACTTGTTAAGGGCTTCGCCAGTCTTGCCCTTAGAGCGTGTTTCCAAATATTTGCCCACAGTGATAAGCGCCAGAATCATGACTGCCGATTCAAAATATAAGTCATGATGGTAACGGCTCACCAGCTCCATATTGCCGTTACCCATGCCATAGTTTATGCGGTAAATGGCAAAGACACCGTATACCATGGCGGCACCGGAACCAATAGCGATGAGGGTATCCATGTTGGGTGCACCGTGAGCCAGGGTTTGCAATCCTTTGATATAAAATTTCCGGTTTACATAGGCGATGGGCAATGCCAGCAAAAACTGAGTAAAAGCAAAATTGGCTGCGCCTGCGTGGCCGGTGAGAAAAGCGGGCAGCGGCAGTCCAATCATATGCCCCATGGAAACATACATCAGCGGAATCAGAAAGGCAAAGCTGATGATAAGCCGATGCCTCATTTCCTTTAGCTGGGTGTCAACTGGATTTTGTCGCTGAGCAGGTGCAGCGGTGGATACTTGTGTATTGTTTGTCTCCTGCTTTATGCTGGCGCCGTAGCCTGCTTGTGTGACCGCTGAGATGATATCGTTGGCGGTGAGTTTGCTGTCATCAAATTCCACCTGCATACTGTTGGTCAACAGATTTACACTAACTTCTTGGGCACCCTCTAGCTTGCTGACACATTTTTCGACTCGTGACGAACAAGCGGAGCAGGTCATACCTGTTACATCGAATTTTTCTTTCAAAATCATTTCACCTCACAGAAAATAGTATTCCTCAAAGTAAAGCATTCTATCATGCGAAAAGGGCAATACCATCAATTTCGGACAATATTTGTAATTGTGTTTGGCACATTTCACTTGATTATTTTGCAAATGTTTCACGTGAAACATTTGCAAAATTTTTTATTTCATAATCTTGCCCAGCATATTCACCAACTCGTCTACTTTTTCATCCCGTTCCGTCTGTGTTTGTGCGTTGCTGACGCAATGCTTCAAGTGGGCGGTAAGAATTTCTTTGTTGATTTTATTCAGCATGGCTTCGGTGGCCATCAGCTGCTGCGAAACATCAATGCAATAGCGATCCTCTTCTACCATTTTCAAAATGCCGTCCAGCTGTCCCCGAGCAGTTTTCAATAATTTTGTGACGTAGGTTTTGTCAGCCATCATAAAACACCATCTCCAATCACTACACCCCTGGGGGGTGTTGTATAAATCCGATTGTAGCACTGTGATTTTATTCTGTCAAGCGCTATCGGGAAATTTTTTGATATAGCTTTCATTATTTCTTGGAAAATACCGGAGGGCAAAGCTACGAAAAATTGTTTCCGTTCTGATAAACGATTGTTTACGAAAACGTAAGAGGGCCGGATTTTTGTTGCTGCATGGGGCGTAGCATGTTATACTGAAAAATAAGCGAAGCGATGGAAGGGAGAGAGAAGTGTGGAGTTAGATCTGGCATGGCTGCTGGCCTTGGTGGTAGTATTGTTTTTTGTTGTTTTGGCGTATACGATGTATGCCCATTTAAAAGAATCCGGGCAATGGAATGACGAAGCTGATCTGGAATCCATGCGTTCACAAGCGAAAACGGTGCAAGCCACGGTATTGCGTAAGCGTAAGCGCTGGAAAGAAGGTCAATTACCTACCCAACCGGTTGCGCTTGATTTTCTGGCTACGTTTGTACTGGAAGATGGCAGTGAAGTTGAATTGGTGCTGCCCAATGAGGAAAAATATTTTTGGCTGACAGAAGGGCAAAGCGGTACCTTGCAGTATGATGGCCAGCGTTATGTCAGTTTTGGCAATGATGGGAATGGTTTAGCTGGTTTTATTCGGGAATTTCGAGAGGAAAATGCCAGAGTAAAGCAACGTCGTGGAAAGTAACAGCTCTCTATTGACATCTAACAATGATATGACGCAGAAAGGAAGTGTACGATACGATGTTTTTCAATCATGGATTTGATTTCTTTTTTATTTTGTTTGGGCTTGCATTTATCATTTTTGGGTGCTTGTTTATTTATAGCATTGGTAAAGGTGTGGCAGAATGGCACCGCAACAACAATTCGCCGCAGATTACAGCAGCAGCGAAAATTGTGGGAAAACGGCAAAATGTGAATGTGCATCATCACAGTGCAGGCAATAACAGCGGTATGCATACTACGACCAGCACGACCTATTATGTGACCTTTGAGTTGGAAGACGGGCAGCGGTTGGAGTTTCATGTAAAGGACCATGTGTATGGCCTGTTGGCCGAAGGCGATCAGGGTACGCTCTCCTATCAGGGCACACGCTATTTGGATTTTAATCGGGAGTTTTGAAGTGCTTTATACCAAAAAAAGCGTTCCTGTTTATGGGTACCTTCAAATTACAGCAATGTTTCACGTAAAATATTTTTTACAAAGCCTCCATCTGGTTGAGAACCGGTGGAGGCTTTTTGGTACGGGGCGCGATGTATGGTTATGATATTGATACGTGAAAATTTTGGAAACTTTTTTCGTCTGCGCTCGTCTATCATATAACAAAGTATGGGAGGGATTGTGGATGAAACAATTTGTGATAACGTTGCTGGCAGTGCTTGGGGTTTTGGCGGTTGCGGTGTATTGTCAGCCAGTGGACGAAACTGCTATGGAGGCGGTCAGCGATGCACTGTCTCATACGGGTTATGAGGTGACTGTCACAGAAGAACAGCAGGATTTTTTGCGTGGGGAACGGTACCGGTTGACTTTAAACCATGCGGAAGAAAATGCGGTGACGGTATATGTGTATAAAACTGCTGATGAGGCGCAAAAGGATGCGGGCTGCATCACAGCGGATGGCTTTGGGGTGGACTATATGGGGTCAGGTATACGGGTAGAATGGGTTGCTGAGCCTCACTTTTTTCTCTATCAGAATGTAATTGTACAGTATGTTGGCACAGACAGAACAATTTTGACAGCGCTGCAGGATTTATGCGGCGAACGGCTTGCCGGCATGCCTATTTCACTGCAGGAGGAATGGATATCGCAGCCAGCACCTGATGGGCCGGAGATTTTGTTGGAGGTACTGCCCGATTCGGTGCGCCGCGGCAGCCTGACAATACAGCTAAGCAATCACAGCGGTCTGACCGGTGAAGGTGCGGAAGTACTATATGGGGAAGCCTTTTCTCTGCTGCAAAAGATGACAATGATTTCCTGCGGCGTATCAAAAGCGGATGAAACGCAGCCCTTCAGCGAAACGACGGTGACCTGGGAGCCGGTGCCTATGAATTGTATTTTTGATGAGTTAGCTTATATTTTGCCGGAGGGTGAACAAAGGGAACAACAGGTTGCGCTGCCGGATTTGGCGTCGGGTGAATATCGTATCACGAAAGAGATTCTTTATCGGCCAGATGGGCAGGCAGATTACAGCAGTTTTGAAATATATGCTGATTTTGTGGTGCCTGAAGCGAAATAATGCTGTTCTTTTGGCGCAGGTGTGATACAATAAACAGTAGAGGATTGTTATCGGAGTTGAAAAAGGAGTGGGTTGCAATTAGTATCTATCAGTTTATTGCCAGTGAATATGAATTACCTGCGTTGTTGAGTCCCAAGCTGCATCATCCGGACGGGCGAGACAAAAAATTTGAATCAATAGAGGATTTAGGCGATTTGGAGATCGTGCGGGAAATGATAGGATATTTGTTTGTGGATATCACGATCTACACCAAGCTTCCTTATATTTACCGGCTGAATTTGGAATATACGCCAGAGCGGGGGCAGCGCTTGTGGGAGTATTTGAAGGCCAACTGCCAGAGCGGCAAGCGTTGTGAAGTGTGGAGTATTGATTTGGGTGCAGAGGATTTAGGTACCATTCAGGAGGAACTACTGCATTTGGGGCGCACGTATACTACCGTGGAAACATTATCGTTAGAGACGGTGGAGGCGGCCTGCAAAGTAAAAGTGGGGGACGACAACTTTCCTCGCGTGCTGGTTGTGAAATAAGCGCCTTGCATCAGTAAAAATCTGTGCTTAAAGGAGATGCCCAACTGTTTTTTATCAGGTGACCGGAGCAGAACAACGGCAAGGCGACTCTTTCCAGGACTTTGCGGAAGCGGTTCTGGGTTATGAGAAAAAATGAAGTTTTCGTTGCTGCAAGAAATTTTGCTGCTGTGCATTGCATGGCAGCTCTTTTTGTGTCCGCTGGACAGAATCTAGAAAACTTCTCAAAATACAAAAAAGCTGTTGCCCAAATGTGATGTCGCATAAGGGCAGCAGCTTTTGTTATAGCGATTGTTTTGCCGGAGGCATGCGTTTTTTCAGGCTAATCAACAGTGGAATCACCATAATGAACCACACGATAGGTTCAGCCAGAATAATGCCCAGATACCCTATCTGTCGGGCCAGCGAAAAGGCAATGATTACCTTGCCCACGCACTCGATACCGCTGGAGATAACTGGCGTAATCTGATCTCCTAGACTTTGCAGAGTCTGGCGGCTGACGATAATCAGTGGCAGCGTGAAATAAAACAGCGTATCCACACGCAGATACAGTGCCGCAGCGTCTATCGTGGCCTGAGACTGGGTGGCGGTGATGAGCTGTATCAGCCAGGGCGAAACAGTGTAAGAAATGATCAGCACCACAGCGCACCAACCCCACAGCAGCAAGATGGATTGCTGATAACCGGCCCGTACTCGCTGCAGCTTGCCAGAGCCCAAATTTTGGCTGGTGAAGGTGCCCACGGCACTGGCCAGAGCCAAGAATGGCATCATCAGAATTTCCGAAATGCGGCGGGCAGCTGTCTGAGCCACAATGTAGGTTTCACCCAGGCCGTTAATAGTGATTTGCAGAGTAAGAGAACCAAGGCTGATCATAGACTGCATCAATCCGCAGGAAAAGCCTGTCTTTAATAAATCTATGGTGATGGCTGATTCCACGGCAAAATCTGCCTTTTGCAGACGCAAGGATGGATAGTGGAGCAGCATATAGAGCAGACAGCCCACAGCGGTGAAGCTCTGAGCCAACACGGTACCTACTGCCGCACCGGCAACGCCCCATGGCAGTACCATTACAAACAAAATGTCGAGGGCGATATTGCCTGTGGTGCCGATAATCAGGAAAATCAGCGGCGTAAAGGAATCCCCCACGCCATACAGTACACCAGCGCACAGATTGTACAGGGCCGATAAAATCAGACCGAACAGCACAAGCTGAATATAGGTGCGGCTTTCCGGCAATAAGGCGGCGTCAATATTTAAGAGCTGCAACATCCAGGGCAGCGACAGCAAACTCAGCACAGTCAAACTCAAACCGATGAGAATGCCCCAGCGAAAAGTCCCGGCCACAGCTTGCCGAAAGGGACGTTCGTCATGGGCGCCGAAATAACGGGCCACTACAATGGCAAAGCCGCTGGTCAGTCCGGTGAGGAAGGTCAGCAGCAATTGATAAAAGGTGCTGGAAGCGCTGATGGCTGCCAGGGAAGAATCCCCCAAAGCGCTGCCGATGATACGGGTATCCGCCAGATTATAGCATAATTGGAATACCCGCGAAAACACAATGGGGATTGCAAAGCGCAGCAAAATCGATGTGATATTGCCCTGTGTTAAATCGCGCACCGTAGAACGCCCCCTTTCCTGCAATCAATTTGAAAAAGATAATCTCTATTATAGTATATTTTGCGCAAAATGCTATCATTTTTTCTATAACAAGGTCAAAAATTGCGGATCGGGCGATGGAAAAGCACAAAGCAGCGTTACGACGGAGAGCGTTTTCTGTTGTTATGGGAAGTTAACAAGGCTTTCGTTTCTGCGTTATTACAGACAAGGCGGAAAGTTTGTGCTACAATAATTTTCATAATTATGGACATGCTAGAAGAAAAATGTTTCACGTGAGACATTTGCAATTTGGCGAGAGGGGGAAATGCCTACGATGAATCCATCGGCGTTGTATGTGCTGCTTTGTTATATTTTATGGGGATTGCTGCCGATCTATTGGAAACAGCTCAGTGCAGTCAATTCACTCTATATTTTGGCCAGCCGGATTACCTTTTCTATGATTTTTTGCGCGCTGCTTTTATGGCTGTCCAAACAGTGGCCGCAGGTGCGGGCATTGCGCCATGATAAACAGCAGCTCAAGCTTTTGGCCTGGGGCAGTATTTTGATTACTATCAACTGGGGTTCGTATATTTATGCGGTCAACAGCGGCCATATTTTAGATGCCAGTCTGGCTTATTATCTCAATCCCATTATGGTGATTCTGCTGGGCGCTGTATTTTTTGGCGAACGTTTACGAAAATGGCAGACGGTTGCTGTGGTATTATCTACTGTTGGCGTATTGTATTCGGTGTTCTCCTATGGTAAGGTGCCGGTGTTTGCATTGGTGATCGGCGGCAGTTTCGCTGTTTATGGTGCGGTGAAAAAGCGGGTAACGGTGGGCAGCATGGTGTCTACTTTTATGGAAACGCTGCTGGTCTCTCCGTTGTTTTTGCTGGTGATGATTGTGATGGAATCTCAGGGTAACGGCTGCATTGGGCAGCTTTCCGGCTGGCAGTATGCGTTGATTCCTTTGGCGGGTGTGGTCACATCGGTGCCGCTTTTGGTATATGCCAAAGGGATACAGCGTACTTCTTTGGCGTTGTCGGGCATTTTGATGTACGTGAATCCTACACTGCAATTATTAATCGGTGTGTTTTTGTATCAGGAGCCCTTTACGCAGGCGCAGGCGGTAACTTTTGTGTTTGTATGGGCGGCGGTGCTTATCTTTATCGCTGACAGTCTGCGAGGGTGGAGAGGCCATTTTCATAGATAGCTGTGTTGCTTATTGATACGATTTGTAAATGTCGCCGCGATTTTACTTGTGTTTGTTTGTTTTATTTCTCGGGAAATAAAAAAGCTGTTGCCTTCCTGATGTGCTGCAAGTTGCGAAAAGCCAAAATTGATTTTTTCACTCTTGCCAAAATGCGAAAAACTGCGTATACTGAAGAAGTATGCGATGGCAGGGAAGTGGTTATGCGATGCTGCTGTTGCGATTTGTGGAGAAGGTTGAGCGATTATGAGAAGCAGAGATTCGATAATAACCTATAGTGGACATACTTTTTCGCCGTTTAGGCCGGATGTAGAGGCGATTGACATCCGTGATGTGGCTCATGCATTAGCGCGGATTGGCCGCGCCAATGGGCATTTTGTTGAATTTTATTCGGTGGGGCAGCATTGTTTAGACTGTGCCCGTGAAGCATTGGAGCGGGGGTACGGCGCGCGTCAGGCGTTGATTTGTTTATTGCATGATGCCAGTGAGGCGTATATGTCTGACATTACGTCACCGGTGAAAAGGCAGCTGCGTCAGTATGTAGCGCTGGAAGATAAGCTGCTGGATGTGATTTATCAAAAGTATTTGCCCGGCGGGATTCGGCCGCGGGAGCAGCGTGTGATGAAAGAAATTGACAATACTATGCTCTACTATGAGTTTTTACATTTTACAGGGGAAAAATTGGCGGAGAAGGAGCCCAAATTGGTCATTGAGCCCTGTTTTACGTTTAGTAGTTTCTGGTCGGTGGAGAAACAATATTTATTCATGTTTGACACGTTGTCTAGGCAGATACAAGAGGAAGAATTGCCGAGAAGTTGGCAGACGGTAGGGATCACCTATAGCGATGGGATGTGGCATGCTGCAATTTTACAGAATGATGCCTGTAGTTTTGTGTCTTCAGCGGATTTGTGGGAGCTCTGCAATGCCTACCAGGATGCGGATGCTGTATTGACGGACATCCCCGTGGGACTACCGGAGAACGGAATGGATGAAACATTGCGTCCTGAAGCGGCAATCCGTCGGCTGCTGCCGGGCATCCGTATTGCAGCGGTGCCTTGTCGGCAAGCGGTATATGCGGAAAATGACAGTATGGCTCGCGAGGAAAATATTCGCGTACTGGGGCGAACTGTTTCACCGCAGCAGTTGGCGCTGCGCAGCGCCTTGCGGGAAGTAGATGAGCTACTGTTGGAGCACAATGAATGGAAAAATGTACTGCGGCAAAGTCATTCTGAATTGTTGAGAGAAAGTCGCCCATTGGTGTTGCAGCAATATAAAGGACAGCTGGCGGAAAAACGCGGTCGTACTTGGGAAGATGCCCTATGTTTAGCAGTGCTGGGGCAGATGGAATGCAGAAACGGGAGTGAAACGATTCCCGCTGAAGCTAGTATTGATATGCGGGGAATTACAATGCAGATTGTTGTGCCGCACGGAATACGATGAAGGATACGTGTTCGCTGCGAAAAATATAAGTATATGCAGGAGAGGCTTGTGTGGAAAGAATTTCGATGACATAAGCCTATTTTTTATGAGTGTTGGGACAGCAGGCGGAATCTCGAATACAATGAGTGATGACAAATTCTTGCGTCCATGATACACTAAAAAGAAAATGTTCTGATGGGAAAGGCGATGAAAGGATTGAAAAAGGTTGCACTGATTGGCTTGGGGGCTATGGGAGTTTTGTACAGTGATTTATTGCAGCAGGCAATACCCGATGATTTTTTTGTGATTGCAGATAAAAACCGCATCAAACGTTATGAAAGGGAAGGGATTTATTGTAATAATGTGCGCTGCACATTTTCCTATCGCAGCAGGGAAAACGCTGTGCCTGTGGATTTATTGATTGTGGGTGTAAAATTCGGTGGATTGCAGGAAGCCATTGCAGAGGCTGCACCATTTGTACAGAAAGGAACTGTGATCATTTCATTATTGAATGGGATTTCCAGTGAGAAAGTTTTACAGGAAGCATTTCCAGAGGCACACGTACTTTATTGTATCGCGCAGGGCATGGACGCGGTGAAGGTGGGTAATCAGGCCAGCTATTTGCATAAAGGCGTATTAGTATTAGGGGAAAGCGATGGGCAGCAAAGTGAAGCGCTGCAGGCTATTGGACAGCTGTTTGACCGTGTAGAGGTTCCCTATGTTTATTCCGATGCGATTATGCGCAAGCTATGGAGTAAATTGATGCTGAATACTGGAATTAACCAGGTTGTGATGGTGTATGAGGGTACGTATGCTACCGTGCAGTATGCTGGTGAAGCGCGGGAGATGATGGTGAATACGATGCGGGAAGTAATGCAGGTGGCCAATGCGGAAGGCATCGACTTAAACGAAGAGGATGTGCAGGGCTGGCTGACGATAGCGGATGGCTTAAATCCAGAAGGAATGCCCTCTATGCGGCAGGATGGCATGGCAAAACGGTATTCGGAGGTAGAACTGTTTTCCGGTACAGTGATTCCGCTAGCCCAGAAACACGGTATTGATGTGCCAAACTGTAGAGAGTTATATCAGCGGATTAAAGAGATGGAAGCAGCTTATTGAGTATTTCCCGGAAAATGATGATTGGGGAGAATGTAAAAAATATTTGAGGGTTCGATGACGGAAAGGTGTTTGCTTTCCAGTGGATGTAATTTGCAGGAATGTAAGATAAAATGGGTTGCTTTGTAATATTTTCTGGGAAATATTATTTCCTGAAAAATACTTGCGGGCAAGGAGTTGTTTCATTGAAATTGTATATTTTTAGGTAAGATGAAAAGAGTAATAAGCTTTTTTATAAATAGAGGGACAATAGTGTGAGAATTATTTTTCACATTACTGTCCCTTTTTTGTCATGATACCGTTTTTCTCATATCTGTTTTGCTGCGGAAAAATTTCAGCGAAATAGGAATTACCGCAAGCAACAGCAAACAGGATACTGTCATCATCAAATTGGTAGTGGAGGTATAGGCCAAAGCCAAATTCTCCGGTGTGGGGTCAGGGACCGCCGCGATGCGCAGGTCTGCGATATTGCCAGCGATCCCAACGATAAGTGCGTTCAGCATTTGATGGAACCAGTTGGTCAATGATGAGGCATGACCGGACAGTTCCGGCGGCACGCTGGACATTTGCGCGTTGGTGGACACGAGATTGATAGCGCCCATACCGCAGGAACGCACGCACATTGCCAAGATAATCAGCAAAATTGGTGTGGTGGGGACTGCGGTCAGGAATGGTGCAGAACCAATCAATAAAATGATAATACCCAGTACCATCAAGGCTTTTTCACCCAGTTTGGGATAAAAGGCGGTAGCTACTGGCATGATGATAATGGCAATCAGAGAGGTCGGCAACATAATCATGCCGGTGGCCAAGGGAGACACGCCCAAACCACTCTGCAAAAACAGCGGCATCAAAAAAGTAATCATGTATAGGGCGATGGAATTCATACCACCAGCGATTAACGCCGCAACGTAACGGCGAAATTTTAAAACGCTCAAATTCAACAATGTGTCGGAACGGTTATGACTGCGGATGATGTAGGCAGCCAAACATGCGAGTCCTAATGAAACGCCGAGCAGCAGTTTCAGAGAGAAGCCCCAACTGGATAGATTGCTGAAGGAAAACAGCAAAATCAGACTGCCCATAGAGGTCAGCGCCAGGCCAGTAAAATCCAGGCGCGCGGTGCTTCTGAGCGTGTCTTTAGGCAGCAGATGCAAGGTGAGAAAGATTGCCAATATCACGAAAGGCAAATTGAATAAGAGCAGAAACCGCCAATCGGCTACGCTGAGAATGATGCCGGAGAGTACCGATGGTAGCATACCGCCGACCATGTTGGCGATTCCCCATGTACTTGCGGCTTTGGCCTGTTGGCTGACCGGCAGGGACTGATATAGCATTGCCAGTGATAACGGAGATAAAAGGCCGCCTGTCAGTCCCATGAAAAAGCGAACTACGATTAATAGCTCGATACACCAGGCCAGCGCGCCGACGATGGAGAGAACCAGAACGCAGCAGAGCGCCAGACAGAAAATGCGTTTGTAGCCGAAACGGTCTCCAAAAAATCCAGCGGCGGGAATGATCATACCAGCGGCCAGCATATATCCGGAAGTGAGCCATTGTACAGTAGCCAGCGGCGCGTCAAAATAGGTCATCATACTGGGCAGTGCCACGTTAAACATGGTAATGTTCAGCGTACCGATGACAGTACCTAATCCTAAGGTAAGCAAGAGTAAAAATGTGCGTTGTTGTTTCAAAAAAATCCCTTCTTTTCGCAGTAATTTTGTGGTCAAATAATATTTTATCTATAATGATACCAGCTTGTATAAAAATATTGTAACAGAAAAAATTTTCTGTGAAATTTAGGGGATACAAAAAAAACATGTAACATAGTATACTTTGGTTGTGAAAGCTGCCATATGCAGAGGATGAAAAAGCAGTAGACAGCAGTGATTTCGGGAAAAGTAATTTTTTCCTATAGGCTAGTTTAAGAATAGTTTATACATTCGGACGGGTTATGTGATATGATGTAGTGGAATTAGAAGGTTTGGGGCGCGGGATATCGATTTAAGGAGTGAACAAGATGTGGCTTTTATATGCAGTTGGCTCCGCAGTTTTTGCGGGCATTACATCTATTTTAGCAAAGTGCGGTATTCGTAAAACGGATTCTACAGTGGCGACAGCGATTCGCACCATTGTAGTGCTGTTCTTTTCCTGGCTGATGGTTTTGCTTGTTCATTCGCAGAATCAGATTGCAGAAATCAGCGGAAAAACCTTTCTGTTTTTAATTTTGTCCGGTCTGGCTACCGGAGCATCCTGGCTTTGTTATTTTAAGGCGTTGCAGCTGGGAGATATCAACAAGGTTGTTCCTATTGACAAGTCCAGCACGGTTCTGACGATTCTTCTGGCGTTTGTTTTTCTTCATGAGAAAGTGGGCGTTTCCAATGCTATTGGCGTCGTGGTGATTGCCATCGGTACCTTTTTGATGATTGAAAAAAAAGATGTGGAACAGAAAACGGAAATGGGGAAAAGCTGGCTGTTTTATGCGATAGGTTCTGCTGTCTTTGCCAGTCTGACCTCAATTCTCGGCAAGGTAGGGATTTCCGGTGTAGAATCCAATCTGGGCACTGCCATCCGAACCGGTGTAGTGCTGATTATGGCTTGGGGTATGGTCTTTGTCACAGGGAAGCAGCATATACTCAAGGGAATTCCTAAAAATGAATTGGGGTTCATTTGTCTGTCAGGACTGGCCACAGGCGGTTCCTGGTTATGTTATTACCGTGCCCTGCAAGATGGTCTTGCCAGCGTGGTTGTACCCATTGATAAACTGAGTATTTTAGTGACGATTGCTTTCTCCTACTTTGTATTCCACGAAAAGCTGACACGAAAATCCGGTGTAGGTCTTACAATGGTTGTTGCAGGAACAATGGCTATGTTGATTCCATGAAACACAATGAATCTCTGACAGCAAGAATAAAACGGAAGCAAATGAAACGTGCTTCTGGAGAATAAGCATACATGTGAGAAAAAATTCGATATCGGGAGAAAAGAAACAAAAAATGACCGCCTGTCGGGTGTGAAAGCTGCAATCTGCTCTGCACCTGACGGGGCGGTTGTTTTTATTTTTCGATATAAGCGACGCCGATTGCGCCGGGACCGATATGGGTGCCGATGGTGCTGCCCAAATCGCAATAGAGATAGTCGGTGTTCGGCAAAAGGGCGTCGAGCTCCTGTACCAATTCGTCGCGACCCTGCGGATTGACCGAGTGGGAAAATACCACAGGGTAACGGGCGTCGGCAGGGTGGGCTTCCAGATAATGCTGAATCCAATGACAAGCTGCCTTATGTCCTCGCACTTTTCCGAGAGGTTCGACTTTGCCGTCGACTAGAGAAATGATGGGCGTAATCCCCAAAATGCCGCCGATTTTGCCAGCTGCAGGGGAAACACGGCCGCCCATAACAAGATACCGCATAGTTTTTACACAGGCAATCAAGCGAATTTTAGATGCCAACTGGGTGAGTTCCCGTGCGATGTCCGGTGCGCAGAGGCCCTGCTCCCGTAAACGTACAGCGATTTGAACCAGTAAGTGTTGACCTAAAGCAGCATTTAGGCTGTCTACCAGAAAAATATTATCGGTATGTAACATTTGTTTTGCTGCCTGTGCTGATTGAAATGTACCGCTGAGCTCACTGGAAAGGAATATCCCGATGATTTGATCACCGGCCTCAATATGCGGCTGAAAAACTTGGCAAAATTGAAAAGGGGTAATCTGCGATGTGGAAGGCAGCGTATCAGCCTGTTCCAATTTTGTATAAAAATCAGCTACGGAAATAGTTTGCCGATCCAAATATTCGGTTTCGCCAAAACAAATGCGCATGGGAATGATTTCTACCTGTTGTTGAGCAGCAAGTGTGAGATCATAATCGCTGCTGCTGTCGGTTATAATGTGAATCAAACGAAAACCTCCAATAATTTGTCATTTAAAAAGATCGTGACAATATATACAATACACATAATAGAGATGATAAACTATTTAATTCTTTATTGTCAATTCTATCAAGAGGATTTTTGCTGATTGTAACAAAATCAAATAAAGAATACTGCAAAATATTAAAATTCTATAGTTTATTTTTTACAATATCTATCGTAAAATAGATAGCAATACTTCTAACGGAGGGTTGGGGACGTGAAAGAAAATCGAGAAAAAAAAGAAAAGACCAGGATAAAACATATTTTTTCGATTTATCGCCGTGATTTGTATAATATGACACATAATCCAGTAGCAGTGGTGATTATGCTGGGGTTGCTTGTTTTACCATCACTGTATGCCTGGGTGAATATTGTAGCCTGTTGGGATCCTTATGGCAATACCAATGGTATTAAGGTTGCAGTCGTAAATCTGGACCGTGGGGTCACGCTGCAGGGCAATACGATAAATGCCGGCGATAATATTGTGGAAAGTCTGCGCTCCAATGATGCAATCGGGTGGCAGTTTGTGTCGGAAGAGGATGCCGAATATGGATTGACCCACGATCGCTATTACGCCATGCTGGAAATTCCAGAAGACTTTTCGGAGCAACTGACAGATGTGTTTGGAAGCAACTATCATAAGCCGGAGATTATTTATCGTGTAAATGAAAAAAGCAATGCAATCGCTCCCAAAATTACCGATACTGGCGCTAAAACAGTGACCAATGAAGTCACGAAAGCCATCATTGAAGTGGTGGATCAGGTGGTATTTTCTATCGGGAATAATGTAGGGGAAGATATAGATAATAATGAAATGAAAATCAAAAAACTGCGAGATGCAGTATTCGCAGTGAATGAGAATTTTAATGAGCTGGAAGCCGAACTGGAAAAGGCCAATGAAGGGTTGGCTACAGTGGAGGATTTGTTGGAAAGTGCTGATGCAACAATGCCGCTGCTGGAGGATGGCGTAGAGCAGCTACAGGATTTTTCTGTGCAGAGCAATCAATTGTTAAAGGATGCAGAGAAGCTGCAAACAGATGGTGTGGATTATGCAGCGGGAAAATTTGCCCAGTGTCAGCAGTTCATTGATGAAACGCGGTCTTTATTGCAGGACACATCAGAACAGCTGGATAATACGGAAGCATATTTGCAAAAAGTTCCTCCATTGGTGAATAAAGCAGAGGATTTGCAGGAAACTTTAGAAGAAGTATTGACTTGGCTGGAAAAGCAGGATATCAAAGATCCCGATTATGATAAATGGTTAGAACTATTAGGGAAAGCCGAAACAACTGCGGAAAAACTCACAGAATTACTGAAGCAGATGGAGCAAAATCCAGAGCAGGTACAGGATACATTACTTGCAATATATGATACATCTAACGGAGTGCTGCTCAGGGAAGAAGCCGCGTTAAAATTGGTTGAGACGGAATTAAAAGCTCAGCTTGAGATGACGGAAAATGAGGATGAACGGGCTCTATTGGAGCAACAACTGGCAAAAAACCAAGAAGCGCAGGAACTTCTGGCGCAAAATATTGCTGATAATCGGGAAAAACGGGAAGAGATTGCAGCCATGACGCCGGAAGAAGTGGCTGCCCAAATTGAAACGTTGCTGCGGGACATGGAGCAGGCGCAAACTGAAGTACAGCAGATAACAGCACTTGTGCAGCAGATGAAAGATATGGGTGTAAGCGTCGGGGATGCTGTACAGATTATGGAAGAAGCAGACACCATGCTGGGAGATGGCATCCGGCAGGTACGTTCTTTATTGGCCACAGCGGATAAAGCCCTGGAACTGGCCGACGATATCATGCTTACAGCCGGAGAAACACTGGATGAGATAGAAGAAATCATGCAGGATGTGACAGAACAATATAATCAGCGTTGGGAGAGCATGCTTCATACGATGTTTGAGGATCTGTACGGCACGTTAGACGATTTGGATGGTGCACTATTGCGGGCTGATGATGCCTTGCCACAGATGCGCGAGCTGCTGCAGCAAGGCAATGATACGGAAGTAAAAGGGGCAGAGTTGTTGGCTAAGCTGAATGAAGCAGTTCCAGCAGCTAAAAACGAAATTCAAAGACTGAGTGCAATTATGAATCATTTTACCGATGAGAATTTGGATACGATCATCAATCTTTTAGAAAATGATTCCGAAGCTTCTGCGGACTATTTTTCCGGTCCAGTGGAGTTAAAGACAGAACGGCTATATCATTTGTACAATTACGGTTCGGCTATGACTCCCTTTTATACGGTATTGGCTCTATGGGTGGGTTGTCTGCTGTTATCGGCAATATTGACAACGGAAACGGTTCCCATTGTAGAGGGCAGACCAAATACCATGCTGGAAGAATACTTTGGAAAGATGCTGACATTTTTGACAATGGCATTTGGACAGTCCTTGATTGTTACGCTGGGTGATAAATTTATATTGGGTGTTACGGTGGCAGATTTGGGAGTATTCCTGATATTTAGCTTGTTTACAGCGTTTATTTTTATCCTGATTGTGTACAGCTTGGTATCCATTCTGGGCAATGTCGGCAAAGCGGCGTGCGTCATTTTGCTGGTATTTCAAATTGCTGGCGCTGGCGGTACATTCCCAGTGGAAGTTATGCCAGAGTTCTATCAGATTCTGCAGCCATTTTTACCCTTTACCTATGCCATTGGCGCCATGCGGGAAGCCATTTCTGGCACAGTGGCAGAAAATCTTTTTTATGATTTCTGGCATCTGGCAATTTTCGGCGCCATCGGATTGACACTGGGCATTCTGTTGAAGAAACCGCTGCATCCGTTGTTGGAATGGTTTAATCATAAGTTTAAAGAAAGCGGATTGAGTGAGTGACGATGCGTGTTTCTGTATAGTTATCCACTATCTGTGGATAACTATGTGGATAACATCTGAATATCTCTGGAAAGTTGTGCATTATTTATGGAAATTAGAGTGTAAAAACACCAAAATCAGCGATGTTGGAAATTAGAAATCATGCATAGGCTGCATATAAAAAAGAGGAATGGGGCAGACAGACGTGTTTGTCCCATTCCTCTTTTGCATAAAAATTTTCCAGTACGCATTAAATAATCCACAAAAAATGTTAGATTATACACAAGAACATACTTACGGCTTTCTTTTTATAAAGGTATTCAAGCCGCCGATGTTGTACACGTCTGTGAAACCAAGGGCGTAAAGCAGTTTGGTAGCTTGCTTGCTGCGCGCACCGCTTTGACAGTAGACCAAAATGGTTTTGTTGCGGTTTCCCAGTTTTTGATTGGCGCTATGGTCCAGCTTATTGAGAGGAAGATTGATACTGTTTGGAAAATGACTGTGAGCAAATTCCTCCGGGGTGCGTACGTCCAGCAGGACGACCTTGCGCTGCCCATCTATAAGGGCCCAGCCGTCTTCTGGGGAAAGGGAACGATAAAGAACCTTACCGTCTTTTTTCTGCTCTGTGGTTTTCAGCGGACGTTTGCTCCACCAGTCAAACACAAAGAAAAAAATTGCGATGGTGAGAAAGATCAGGGTCCAATGATTTAGATGCATAAAATCAACTCCAATGCCGTGAAAAGATTATTGCCTATACTATGCCACAGAGGTAGTTGTTTGTCAAACCACATCAGGAAAATACATCTTCCAGTGGGACAGAGATTTCCGGCAACACATAAGATTTTACGGTGCCTTCGCAATATCGGCATTCTTCATCGGTAGCAAAACAAATTACCATGATGCAGGCTTCTTCCGGCGAAATAATCCAGTATTCCTGCACGCCCAGCGTTTTATAGGCACGCCGCTTTACAAAGTAGTCGTGGCTGGCGCTGGAAGGACTGAGGATTTCCACGACCAGAAGTGGTGGTTTATCGTAATGCACCATATCGTCCAAGTTTTCTTCACATACGACCATCAAATCGGGCACAAAATTTTGTTCGTCTAAGATTAAATCCGCTTCTTGTATCGGTTCGCAGTGTTTGTCTTTCAGGATCGTTCTAAATTGGTAGTAGAGATTTCCGTTGATTCGCTGGTGCTTGATAGCCGGTCGCGGCGACATCATCACAACGCCGTCGATAAGCTCATAGGTGAGTCCTTCTTCCTTGGGCATGGTTAAAAAATCTTCCAGGGTGACCTGGGATAATTCTTTCAGATAGGACATAGCATCGCGCTCCTTTCATTGTGTAAAAACAAACATGAAAACTTCTATGATTCTATCCTCCATGATACAGGAAAGAAGGGTAAGTTGCAAGCCTATGAGGAAGTTTTGTTTCCTTTTCTTTTGTAAAATGAAAAACGGATAAGAGAGCTGCGTTTTTTCTGTTATGAATGACATTTCTATTGTCTTTTCCAATAGATAGGCAAACATTCTTCCCATCGGCTGTTGAGCAAGGGTGTGTTCAAATTTGTGAGGCAATTTGGTCTGCAAATTTTTAATGGAAATCAATTCCATATAAATATTTTTATTTTTTGTTATGCTGCTTCCTCTTTTCACCTTTTCTTTTGAACGGTCAAATTTTATCTTTAGGCGTTCTTCCTCTATTTTTTTATTTTTGTGGCGTTACAACAAAAATAAAATCTCGTTTTCTATTTTTCGCTGGAGCAGTTTTGTTATCGGAAATTACAATGGTTTGTGATTGATATTTCATATAAAACTAACAGAAGTTTCATATTTTTTCTCGATGATTTTTGTAGTAAACTGAATAGAGTAGAAAAACTGAGAGCTTTCCAAATTTTCTGATTTTCCAAAATGCTGCGCTTGTGAATGCTATAAGGCAAACTTTATTTGCAAAAAGAAAAATTACTCCATTTTTCGGAAAGTGAAAAAAAGCAGTAAGTATTGTGTAAAAACATAAATTTTATAAAATAAAAACAGTGTTCCAAAGATAGCATGAGCATCTGGAAAATTTCTTCATGCTCATAGAAAATGCGTGAGCATGAAGAAGAAAACAGCGACGTAATCCCAGAAAAATATCAGCATGTCAAGGAAATATGGTGCGTTTTATTCGGAAAATAGGATGTAAATTGCGATGAATGTGTAACAAAAATTGATAAAAAGATACTAGAAACAGGAATATTTTACCAACGAAAAGCATAAAACGTATACAGACAGTGGATAAATGTCAACGTAGGACGGACGGCTCTAAATCGCGATTCATGCAGAAAAATGCGCTTAAGTGAAAAAATGTACGAAAATTAAAAAAACAATTATTGATAAGATTTATTGTAAAATACAGATAAAATACTTTCATTTTGGCTAAAAATGCGCTTTAATAGACATATAAGGTATCAAAACAGCCTGATGGATTTTGCTCGCTCCATTCAGAATTTATACATTTCACAAGTTCACAAACAGAACGGAGATTTTGAAAATTACAGAAACCGGATGGTTGTTTTAAATATTTTTAACAACTTTATTTTTAAGGGAGGACAAGGATATGGCTTGTACATGTGGCGGACACAATGAAGCATTATTTGCACAGCTTGACAAAGTGATTGAGCAGCATAAAGACCAAAGAGGCAGCTTGATCAGTGTACTGCATAAAGCCCAGGGAATTTTCGGCTACCTGCCGGAAGAAGTTCAGGCTTACATTGCAGAAAAAATGGATATTCCTTTGAGTGAGATTTATGGGGTAGTAACCTTCTATGCGTTATTTACGATGAATAAAAAAGGGAAATACACATTTAATGTCTGTCTCGGAACAGCATGCTATGTAAAAGGCTCCGGCAAATTGCTGGAAAAATTACAGGAAGAGCTGGGCATCGGCGTAGGCGAAACGACAGAAGACGGCATGTTCAGTATCGAGTGCTGCCGTTGTGTAGGGGCCTGCGGTCTGGCTCCGGTTGTTACAATCAATGATAAGGTACACGGACATTTGGTACCGGAAGATATTCCAGCTTTGATTGCAGAAATTAAAGCTGCAGAAGCTGCTGAACAGAACTAACAGGAGGTGTGGGAGAATGAGTAAAATTGCAAGTTTTGAAGAATTAAAAGCTTTACAGGCTGCAGAACGTGAAAAAATCTGTGTGCGTGACGGTCAGGCTCCAACGCCGGCCAATCTGGCTAAGCATCATGTTTTAATCTGTGCTGGTACTGGCTGCAGTTCCTCCAACAGTAATGAAGTAAGAGAAGCACTGGAAAAACAGCTGGCAGAAGCTGGTCTGAATACTGAAATTGACGTTGTAAAAACCGGCTGCTTTGGTTTCTGCAGCTTAGGTCCAATCATGGTAGTTTATCCAGAAGGTACTTTCTATCATCATGTAAAGGTTGAGGATGTACCGGAAATTATCGAAACCCACTTAAAAGGTGGTCAGTTGGTAGAACGTCTGCTGTACGATATTCCTGGAGAAAACAGAAAAGCTCCGGACATGAGCCATATCCCGTTCTTCCAGAAGCAGCAGCGTGTTGCACTGCGCAACTGCGGTACCATCAATCCGGAAGATATCAACGAAGCAATTGCCCACAACGCATACCAGGGCTTGGGCAGAGCATTGACCACCATGACACCGGCTGAAGTCATCGCCGAAGTAGAAAAATCCGGCATTCGCGGCCGCGGTGGTGCAGGTTTCCCGACCGGGAAGAAATGGAAATTCGCAGCAGGCTATCAGTCTGAAGAAAAATATGTAGTAGTAAATGCCGACGAAGGTGACCCAGGTGCATTTATGGACCGTTCCATTCTGGAAGGCGATCCGCACAGCATTCTGGAAGCTATGGCCATCGGCGGTTATGCCATCGGCGCACATCATGGCTTTATCTATGTACGTGCTGAATACCCAATCGCTGTACATCGTCTGGAAATTGCCATTGCACAGGCTCGTGAAATAGGCCTGCTGGGCGATAATATCATGGGCACAGGCTTCAGCTTTGACGTAGATATCCGTTTAGGCGCTGGCGCATTCGTATGCGGTGAAGAAACTGCACTGCTGACTTCCGTAGAAGGGAAACGCGGCGAGCCAAGACCACGTCCTCCATTCCCTGCTGAAAAAGGGCTGTGGGGTGTACCTACCTTTGTAAACAACGTAGAAACCTTAGCAAATATTCCTGTCATCTTCACCAAAGGCGGCGACTGGTTTGCTTCTATCGGTACTGCCGGCTCCAAGGGTACCAAAGTATTCGCTATGGCTGGTAAAGTAAACAATATCGGTCTGGTAGAAGTGCCAATGGGTACTACTTTGAGAGAAATGATTTATGACATCGGCGGCGGCATTCCAAACGGAAAAGCCTTCAAAGCTGCACAGACCGGTGGTCCTTCCGGCGGCTGCCTGCCAGCAAGCGCACTGGACACCGAAATCGATTATGATACATTGGTAGCAGCTGGCTCCATGATGGGCTCCGGCGGGCTGATTGTATTAGATGAAACAACCTGTATGGTTGATATCGCCAAATTCTATCTGGGCTTTACCCAGGATGAATCCTGCGGGAAATGTCCTCCATGCCGTATCGGTACAAAGAGAATGCTGGAAATCTTGGATAAGATCACCCGCGGCGAAGGTACCATGGAAGATATCGACAACCTGGAAACACTGGCTCGCACCATCAGCAGCTCTGCATTGTGCGCATTGGGTCAGACAGCACCAAACCCAATTTTGGCTACACTGAAATTCTTCCGCGATGAATATGAAGCACACATCATTGATAAGAGATGTCCTGCTGGCGTATGTAAGAAATTGCTGCGTTATGAAATTGATCCGGCAAAATGTAAAGGTTGTACTGCTTGTGCTCGCAATTGCCCAGTCGGCGCAATTGAAGGAACTGTCAGAGAACCACATAGAATTGACACGACAAAATGTATCAAATGCGGTACTTGTATTGAAAAATGTAGATTCGGCGCAATCTCCAGAGCGTAATAGAAGGGGTGATTTTTGTGGAAATGGTAAATGTTATAATCGATGGCGTTTCCGTGCAGGTTGAAGCAGGTTCTACCATACTGCAGGCTGCACAGAAAGCCGGTATTAATATTCCAACATTGTGTTACTTGAAAGATGTAAACCAGCTGGGCGCATGCCGCGTATGTCTGGTTGAAGTAAAAGGTGCCAAAGCACTGCAGCCTTCCTGCGTATATCCAGTTAGAGAAGGTCTGGAAGTGTTCACCAACACCGCAAAAGTTCGTGAAGCAAGAAAAGGCGTTGTAGAATTGCTGTTGTCCAACCATCCTGCTGACTGCCTGAACTGCGTGCGCAGCGGCAACTGCGAGCTGCAGCAGCTGGCTCATCAGATGGGGATTCGCAAAATTCGCTTTACCGGCGAACAGAGCACATTCCCAGTGGACGACCGCAGCGTAGCAATCGTGCGCGACCCGAACAAATGCGTATACTGCCGTCGTTGCGAAGCAGTATGTAAAAAAGTACAGGGTGTCAATATCCTGGGCGGCATCGGCCGTGGGTTCAACAGCATTGTGGGTCCTGCATTCGGTCATGCGCTGGATGAAATCAACTGCACACTGTGCGGTCAGTGCATCAACGTATGTCCGACCGGCGCATTGGCAGAAAAAGACGATACACAGAAAGTATGGGATGCACTGGCTGATGAAAACAAACACGTTGTGGTACAGTTCTCCCCAGCTGTACGTATCGCCATCAGTGAAGAATTTGGTCTGCCTTATGGCACCATCTCCACCGGCAAACTGGTGGCTGCACTGAGAAGAATGGGCTTCGACAAAGTATTTGATACCAACTGGTCCGCTGACTTGACCATCATGGAAGAAGGCAACGAACTGTTAGACCGTCTGCAGAATGGCGGCACCTTGCCAATGATTACCTCCTGCTCTCCAGGTTGGGTAAAATATTGTGAAAACCATTATCCAGATCAATTAGACCATCTGTCCACCGCCAAATCTCCACAGGCTATGTTTGGCGCAATGGTAAAAACCTACTATCCACAGACAGACGGCATTGACCCGGCAAGCATTTACAGCGTATCTGTAATGCCATGTACTGCTAAAAAATTCGAAGCTGCCCGTCCAGAACTGTGCGACAGCGGCTACAGAGATGTAGATGCTGTAATCACCGTGCGCGAAGTAGCTCGTATGATCAAACAGGCCGGTATCGACTTTGTAAATCTGCCAGATGAAGAATGCGATGCTCCAATGGGCTTGGGCACCGGCGCAGCTACCATCTTCGGTACCACCGGCGGCGTTATGGAAGCTGCTCTGCGTACCGTATATGAAGTAGTGACAGGCAAAACTCTGCCTCGTCTGGAATTGGAAGATGTTCGCGGCACCATGGGCGAAATCAAAGAAGCAACCATCGATTTGGATGGCACACCAGTAAAAGTAGCAGTTGCCAATACCCTGGCTCGTGCAAAAGAAATCATGGAAGAAGTGAAAGCCGGCACAGCTGACTACACCTTCATCGAAATCATGGCATGTCCAAACGGCTGCGTAGGCGGCGGCGGTACTCCAATCGTGGATGCACTGACCAGAACCAAACTGCCGGAAGACTATCGTGCATTGCGTGCAAAAGGTCTGTACAACGATGATGAAAATCTGCCGATTCGTAAATCCCATGAAAATCCATTCATCGTTGCAGCTTATGAAAACTTCCTGGGCGAACCTTTAGGACACAAAGCGCATGAACTGCTGCATACCCATTATACACCGCGCAAAAAGTATAATCTGGAATGCAACGACTAATTCGCTAGCATATATTGGCGGGAGATTCCCGCTGTGAAAAACTGCCGCAGCTTTGCGGCAGTTTTTTTGCGCCCCAAATTGACGCTGTACAGATTACAGGATATAATGAGAGCATCCCGAGAGCGTGCCGCAGATGCTACAAAAACTGTATGAGACAGTGCTGGACCATCTGCGGCTCCATCCTTGCCTTACGTCAGGCAACATACCAAGCATCAGCTATAGAAATGACAGACGTATGCAAGACAGTACAAATGAAAAAATCAGGAGGAATTTATGATGATCAGAAAAGGCACGGAAGCCGATTTGGACGGCGTAAACGAAGGATATGAGGAATTGCTGCGCCATGAAAAAGAGCATGGCGCTTATACTGTATGGGAGCTGGGCGTGTATCCCACAAGAAATTCAGCCAAAAAGAGTCTGGATGAGGATGGATTGTACGTGCTGGAGGAAAACGGTCAGATTGCCGCCAGCATCACCATCAATCAGGAGCAGCCTGCGGAATATGCCCAGGTGCAGTGGGGCTGCGACGCCAAGCCAGAAGAAGTAATGGTCATTCATCTGTTGTGCGTGCGCCCCTCCAAAGCCCATCGCGGATTGGGACATGCCATGGTGCAGTTTATTCTCGATGAAGCGAGAAAACAGGGCTGCAAAGCAGTGCGCCTGGACACCGGCGCGCAAAACATTCCCGCCCGCTCCCTGTATACCAAGATAGGTTTTCATCTGGCCGGGACAGGCTCTATGGCCATTGGCGGCGTGATTCCCCACGACGGCCATCTCTTTTTCGAATATGTACTTTGATGCCGTTCTATCTCTCACAACAAAATCATGATAATCCCTGACAGATGAGAATGGGATTAGAAATTAACTGGATAGAATGCGTATCGAGCATATGCAAACTTCCGATAGAGTGTTACTTCACAGGAGGTTTGCGCCTTTTTGTCAAAAATGATATTCCTTTCTTTTCAAATGCAAATGAGCAGATGAGAAAGAGCCGTGAATCTTATTTTTCTCTTAGGATTCGCGGCTTTTTTCTTTGGCTGCCAAAGGCGTTGTGGTATTGGACGAGGGGAGGAAGGATTATGAAAAGACGAAATACGGATTGCCCTATGCAGCCCACCCGGCGGATTACATTGCGGCTGGGCGAGCTGCAGACAGGATTGAGTCGCTGCAATATACATTGGAACAAACTCTACTATATGGAGCAAATTTATCTGTCCAACGCGCGCAATGGCTGCCGGTTGTATTATGATGACGGCTATGTAGAAGAAATCAGTGCAAAAATGGAATTGGTATTGCGCTATATGCTCCGCGCCATGAAGCTGGAGCCGGAGCAGGTACAGCAGCAAAGCCAGTCTTTGCTGGAAGGCGTACGGAGCCGCGCTCTGCCGCTGTGTCTCAATCCCTATTTTATTCTTATTCCGGTGATTTGCCGCAAAAAGCTGCGGGAAAGCGATACAGAGATAGGCTATGTGGTGCTGCAGAAAATAGACCAGCTGCAGGACGCAGCGCCCAAAGGAACCGTTATCACCTTTTTTACCAACACAGAGCAGGTGACGGTTCACAACGGGCGCAAGAATATGCGCAAACAGATTGCCCAGGGAGTCCTGCTGCATCAGGCCTATGTGCAGGAACAGGCCAGACAGGAGGCGTTGGCATTGGAAGGCTTGCAGGCCTATACCCCAGCAGAAGAAATATAGAATGTATAAAAAATATTTTGAGAAAAACTGAAATTTTTCAAAATCTCAGCAGGAAAAAGGGCAAAATGTAACAAAAGTGTAACCAACTTATGGTATAATG
>OFFL01000185.1_pt1 | contig 73183 bp, 57 predicted proteins | sample 1521391 | NCBI WGS metagenome assembly OFFL01 (sample SAMEA3504082, study PRJEB24116) | mouse gut metagenome | biome: mouse gut; feature: mouse-associated habitat; material: faeces | place: Denmark | collected 2011
ATTGCTCACCTCTCTTCTTTTTCAGGAACACCAGTACGCAAGCTACTATCAGTCCTGCCGCCACTACCGCGCCGATACTTACGCCTACGATTAACCCTACGGGTACCGTGCTGAGCTTTTCGCATATTACCAATCTGCCCAACGTCTCGGTGCTGAATTCCAGATAATCTCCGTCCAGCTCAGCCTTCAACTCCGTTGCCTTGCCGTTTTCGTCTACAAGATATACCTTCAAATCCGTCCTGCCTCTCAGCTCTTCCGCTATCAGCAACCTCACGGTTACCGCGCCGTCGGGCTGTATCTCCGCTTCGCCGTTCTTCAATATTACCTTGTATCCGTCCAATACGTTGCTCTTGCTTATGCTTATTCCGCTCAGCTCCTCTATCCGCTCTACTTCCAGCTTCGTGCCCGGCGCGATTCCGTTCGTTTCGTCCTTGATTTCCACCAACGTATTCCCGTCTTCGTCCTTGACTTCCGAACTTATCCCCGCGCTGTTGATGCTGAACTTTACCGCTTCGCTCGTTACTTCCATAAAGTTCGCCGTGCCTGCCACGTGCGCCCTTACGTAGTACGTTCCCACTTCCGTAGGCTTCTGCTCGCTCCATCCCGTCAAGCCGTCCCGGCTGTACTCGTACGTTACTTCGCCCTCAAACCTCATATCTACCTCGGGCGTTACTTCGCCCTTCCCCGATACGATGCTCTTAACGCTTACCGTAGCTTCGTTCGCCGCTCTCTCGATTTCGTAGCTGTACTGATACGAGTCTATCTCTATCTTCCCCAGCTCCTTGTCGTTGTACATTACCTTGACCGTTACGTAGTAGATTCCTACGTTCTTGATTTCGCTCGCCTCTTCTCCGTTGTAGCTTATGCTGTACTCGTACGTTACTCCGCTCAGACTTACGCTGTTTCCGTTCAGGTCCTTCAACGCGCTTACAGTCAGTCTCGGTATGCTCATTACTCCGCCAGTGTACTCTTCCTTTGTCTCCTTCGCAGGCTTGCTCTCGTACTCAGGCGTATAGAAGATGTCCGTTACCTCTATCGTGTAGTTGACCGCCGCAGTTATGTTCGTATACCTCGGATTGGTTACCGCAAACTCTACCTGTACGTAATATGTTCCGACTCTCGTCAGCTCGGTTACTATCGTTCCCGCCGCGCTTCCGTATCTTATCGTATACTTCGGCGCTACGCCCTCTATGCTGTCCTTGACTTCGCCGTCCTCTTCGTACTTGACTTTGCACTTCTCCCAGTCTACCGCCAAGCCATCGTTGTATCCCAACCTGTTCGTCTTGTTGTATACTACCGTCAGCTCTTCCTTGCCGCGTATCTCTATCTTGATTTTTACGCTAAGTCCCAGGAATTCGAACGTCAGCTCCTTCTCGCCTATGTCGCTTTCCCCGAGCTTTGTGCCCATTTCCGCGCAGCTCATCGCCTCGCCCGACATATTCGTCTTGCTTCCGTCTGCGTAAGTCATCTCGAATATAAGTCCCTTTGCACTAAGAGTTTCGCCTACGTACCATACGCTCTTGAACGTGCTCTGGCTCTCGTTGACTTTCATTCCCGTAGGTATTTCTTTCGTCGTCGTTACCTGCGCGCTGCCCTTGCACTTCCCGTATATCGCCATTACGTCCAGCGTGCCTACTCCCGTATTCGGGTCTATGTCGCTCTCCTGTACCGTGTACGAGTTATTCCCCTCGATGGGATAGCCCTTTACCGTGAACGTTACTCCGTCCGCGTCGACTTCCTCGTACCTGCCGTACCTCACTCCGTCCTCTTCGTAGTAGCTCGCGTACTTCTGGTATACTTCCGCGCCAGCTACGTTGATTTTCGAACCCAACACAAACTGCTTGATTAACAGGTCTACTATAAGCGAATTCGTTCCCGTCAATGCTACGTCCGCTACCACCATTACAGTTATCTTTCCCTCTTTGACTTCGTAATTCTCTTCGTCCTCGGGTATGAATCTGTAATTGATTACGTACGTGCCCGCTTCGCTCAGGTCTATATCGCTTCCGCTTATTACGATTGCCTCGCCGTCTCCGTCAAGTTCCAAGTTGCCGTTAGCGTCGCCTTTCAGGAATACGAACCTGCCGCGTACCGCCGCGCCGTTGAACGCCGCTACTACTTTGTCCTCTCTCAGTCCGCGCGCTTCGCTCTCGCCCACCACATACGTGATGTTCGTTGCGTACTCTTCGTACGTTACTCCCCTGATTGCCGGCGCCGCCTTCTTGATTTCAAACTTGCAGTTTACGTCGTTGAACGTATAGTTGCTAAGTACGTCCAAGTCGCCACCGAACTCAGGGAGCGCCTCGTATTCGCCTACGTTGACTACGTCCAATCCGTCCTTGTTCTCGCTTCCCTGCTTGAACTTCAACGTTATCGTTATCTTCGCTTCGTCTTCGCTTACGATATTCGTTTCCACTATCGCCGGTGCCTGGGGATTTCCCGTATATCCGAACTCCGTCTTATCCCACGTGATTTCCACGTTCAGTCTGTCTATGCTCCACTCGTAACTGCCGTTCGTCAGCTCGTAGTTGTCCGCATATCCGCTCTTCAATACCGCCGTCGCCTTGTAACCGTCCGCTCTCGTGCCCTTGTTCCCGCTTACCTCTATAAGCTCCGCGTCAGAATCGTCGCCCACTCCGCTCACTTCGCCAAGCAACTCCTGCTCGCTTCCGTTATACGTAAAGCTGTCTCCCTCGCCGTACTTCCAATCTATTGTAAGCCTCTTCTTCTGCACGATTAAGTGCGAAAGCACCGTTCCGTCCGGCAACCGGTAGTTCGCCAAGCCCTCGCTCAGCTCGTACGTCCCCGCATTCTTCACCGCTACAACGTCGTTGCCCGTAAGCAGCGTCGCCTCCACCGGTATGCTTATGTCGCCGTCCGCTACGTATATCCTCAGCTCGTACTCGCCGCCCTTGTATTCCAGTATCTGCGCCTCTGGCACAGTTACCCAATTGCCTTCGCCGTCCTTGTACTGTATCTTGTAACTTCCGTTCGTTACCTGCGCCTCTACCGTCAGCTTTATCTCTATATCCTGTAACGCATAGTTCGGATTCGCCGTCTGCTGCGGCGCCTTCAACGTGTACTCACCGGCATTCTTGATTTCCTGCACCGTCCAGCTCAGCGTCTGCTCGCCCTTGCCGTCCCCGAGGTCGTACTTTACTTCTACCGTAGCCCCCTGGTCCGTTCCGTTGTATACCACCGTCGTCTCGCTGACTTTCTTTCCGTTGATATACCACTCCGCGCTCACCGACGTGTTCTTGTTGATTTTCAACGCCCCGCTTAGCTTATCTCCGTTCGCCGCCTCGAATACGTAGTATCCTGCGTTACCGGCTTCCAACGTGTATGCGTTTGCGCTCGCGTTTAGCTTATACTCGCCTCCGTCGCCCGTCGCGCCTTCGCCGCGCACCGTCGCCGGCGCGTACGCCACGCTCTTGTTGCCGTTTTCGTCCACGCACTCCGATACTGCCCTGAACGTATATCCGCTACCAGAATACTCGATTCCGTCGCTTCCCAACGTCTTCCACGTTACTCCGTCCTCGCTGTATTCCCAGTTGTCTACTTTTACCAGCCTCTGCGTTACGTTGACCTTCTGCTCCTGCTCCTTTCCCAAAAAGCTGACTCTTACCGTGTACTCTCCTACTCTGTCAAACGCTACCAATAAGTCCGTTCCGCTGCCGCCGTCGTATATAAGACTGCCGCCAAGCCAAGTTTCGTCCGTGAACTCTTCCGTACTCTCCGCTCCGCCGTCTACGCCTTCGTACCTTACTACGATACTCTCGATATTGCTCTTGTCAAAGCCTTCGCCTACCCAGTACTTTCCGTCCGCTTTCAACGTTACTTCTATGCTCTTTACGCTGCCCGCTGCTATCGAATAGTCGATTACCACGTCCTCGATTTCCGCATAGTTGTTCCTCAGCTCTTCGTCTACGTAGCTGATTTCCGCCGTCAGTCTGTAATATCCGGAATCCTTTAATCCAGGGTACGTGCTTATTACTCCCGCGTCGCCCTTGATTACTTCCGAATACGAACCGCCCGCCAATTTCTCGTATGTGTAGATGATTCCAAACTTGCTCGCGTCGTTCAAGTCCATTACCACGCCGCCGGCGTCGTCTTTCACACTGCCGTCTATAAGTATGATGTCGTGCCTGTCGGGGTCGTAGTTCAGACTCATATCCTTGAAGTTGCCCAAAAGGCTCTCTTTGTCGTACGCGTTGAAGAACTTCTCCTGGCTGATTGTAAGCACGGCTATCCTGTCTTCCACTACCGCAAAGTTACCGTCTGCGTCTTCGAAGCTCAGCGTTATCGTGTACTTACCCGCCGATATTCCGCCGTTGTCCGTTCCGTCCGCGCTCGTGTAATTGCTGTTGTTCAGCTCTACGCTTATCTCGTACCTTACCGTAAGCTCGTATCCGTTCTTGTCCTTGAACGTTTCACCGTCCGACACCGCTACGTTTCCGACCTTCATCTTCAACTCGTGCAGCTTCCCGTCGTACGTTACCGTTACGTCCTCGAACGTTATTCCGCTTAAATCGTGCTCAGCTTTGAGTATCCTGTATATTACTGTCGTGTTGTACGTAGCTTTCAGCTCGTAGTTGCCCGCGTTCGCCCCGCTCAACGTTCCGTCCAGCGACGCTTCGTAGTTCCCTACTTTCCGCGCTTCGTTACTGCTCAGCCCGAGTACGACTTCGTCTCCCGCAAAGATATCCGTTGACTCCGCCTTCACCCTGTACAGCTTAGTGTTGTATACGTTAATAAAGCTCGCCTGTCCGTTTTCGTCCTTGACTTCTACTTCTTTCCCGTCGGCTCCTACGCTGTACATCTTGTAACTTACTTCGTATATCCCCTTCCTCTTGATTTCGAATATACTCGTTATGTCGTCTATTGCCAGATAGTTGCTGTTTTCAGGCATCGTGAACTTAGCCGTTACCTCGTAACTGCCCGCGTTCTTCATTCCCTCTACCGCGCTGTCGTCAAATACGTAACTGTACCTGACAGCTATCCAGTCGTTCCTGTTGCTTCCTATCTCGATATAGTTCTCCGCGTTCTTCCAGTCTATCTGTCCCTCCGCGCTCTTTACCTGATACTGCACGTAGTGCTTCTGCAAGTCTCCCGTATACTCCGAGCTTCCGCTCTCGAATCTCATTCCCGTATACTCCGCCTGCTTGATGACGATTTCTATTTCTCCGCTGCCCGACGCATACGTCGTGCCGCCGATATCTCCCGACGCCGTTAGCCTGCACTCGTATACGCCGCTGTCGCTTACGTTAGTTACTCTGTATACCACCTGCGTCCAGTCCGTGTACTGCCCCGCGTCTACGCTCGAACGCGTTATCCTGTCGCCCACCGGCACTCCGTCCTTATACCACTGGTACTGCAAGATTACCGGCAGACTGCTCTCCGAATAGTTGTAGTACGGCTTCGCCTTAATCGTATACGCCGTACCTGTGTACGTCGCGTCCGTCGCGTCGCTCTCCATCAACAGCTCCTGGCTTCCCTCTACGTGCCATACCGCAAACAGGTGGTTGCTACCCGTGTTGTAGTCCGGATTGCTACTACGCTCCGCCTTTACCGTGTACTCCGCCTTCCCGTACGTCGCTTCGTCCGTAGGGTCCGTTCCAACAGGCACTGCTATCGTCCTGCTGTCAGGCCGCGTTGCCCAACCGATTAACACAAAGTTGGCTACGTCCTCCGTCTCTACCGTTACTACCGCCCCAGTATATACGTGGTCGCCGTAGATGGCGTCTACGTCGCTGTCGTCCGCCGTCATATTCTTGTGCAGATATACCGTCAGCTTTACTGGATTCCACTGCGCCACTAACGTTACGTTCCGCAACGGCTCGTTTCGCATCTCCAACGTTGCCCTTATGTCGTTTACCGTCGCCAACTGCTGCGTGCCGTTCAACAACTTCCAGTTCGTAAACTCGTAGCCTATCCGCTCTACCGCGCTTCCGTCCGGCAACGCCGCGTCGGCTGAGTTCACCGTATACGTCTTGACAAATCCGCTTTCGCCGTTAATCGCGCGTCCGCCTTCGTATGTGTACCTTATCGTATACGTCTGGGGATTCAACACCGCCTCGATTACGATGTCCCCCATTACCGTCTTCGTCGCGTTGTTGACTACCAACACTCCGTTCTGTTTTATGCTGCCTACCGTGTATCCGCTGTTAGGCACTACTTCCAGACGCACTCGCGTCCCGTACAGGAACTCTTCCCCCGCGCCCGCTTCGTGCTCGCTTCCGTCCGCTTCTATTACGTATACCTTCAACTCCCCGTAAGGCGTGCTTCCGCCGTTATCCGAATAGCTGATTGTATAATTGTTCTCTTCCCAGCCCGCGTACAACGTGATTGGTCCGTGCAAGACCGCTATGCTGTCCACGCCAACCTTTCCCGATAACTCCTGGTTCGCCGCGTCGTCCGCGCTTACATACCAACCCTTGAAGTCATATCCCGAACGCGTCGCCACAGGCAGACTTCCGTACGCCTTATAGTTGCCGTAAGTCTTTGTAGTAGGCGATACCGCTCCGCCCTGCGCGTCGAACGTTACCAGATAATTCTCCGGCTGGAACCGCGCCCACAGCTCTTTGTCCCCTCTCGAACCGCGCTTGACGCTCGTTACCTTTATTCCGTTTGCGTCGTACCAGCCCAAAAACCTGAATCCTTCCGCGCTCGGACTTCCGATACTGAACGTTGCCGTAGACCTCTTATAGCTCTCAGGATTGTTCTCGCTGCCGCTCAAATCAAGGTTGAAATATGCGTCCGTCTCTGAACCGTCTCCCAAGCCGTATACAAAGTGTATCGATTGTATTCCGTCATAGTCTTCCTGTATGTCGTACCCGTACGCCGTGTAGTCCGGGTGTCTGTCCAGGTGATACGTGATTGTATACTCCTGCTCTTCCCACTGCGCGTAGTACGTTACGTCGTCCTCGACTGTAATCACTGTCGCCGCAAAGTCCACCTTCTCGCCGCCTACCGACGCCGTGTACCAGCCCTTAAACGTACTGTCCGACTTCGTCATATCCTCGTCGTTTACCGGCGGCTCTATCCTCTCCCCGTAGCTCTTCTTGAAGCTGAACTGCACTCCCGCTACCTGGTTGCCTCCCATTGGCTCGAACGTTATCGTATACTGTCTGCCTTTCAGGAATATCCGCACGTACGTGCTGCCGTCGCCGTTAATCGTCGCGTTGATTTCACTCGCCGGCGTCTTATCCCTGTTGAATTCGTACTGGTCGCTGTGCTCGAACTCCGCAAACGGTCCCCTGTCGCTGTTCACGTACGTTACTTTCGTATCCGTCGTGCCCGTCGTTTCGTACTTGTATACCAGCCCCGTCCCTACTAGGTCTTCCAACCCCGTCTTGTCCGTTGCCTCCGTATATTCGCCGTTTGCGTTCGGCATTAAATAGTATATCGTGTACTGCGTGTCGCTGTTGGCTTTGTACCCCAGCTTCAACGACCTCGACGCGCTTATGCCCGTCAGCACGCTCGAACCGTTCTCTATCGGCTTCTTAGATATGTCCGCCGCCAAGTACAGGTACGGCGTGTAGCCCGCGGGCGCGCTTATTCTCTGCCTAACCACTACGCTCTCGCCGTTCTGCACTACCGTGAACTCTATGTTCTCGCCCTTGAACGCAAAACTTACGTCCGTCAGGTAGTCTATGTTAAAGCTGAACTTTGCTCCCGTTACTCCGTCCTTTACGGGCACTTCTTCTACCGTGTACGCAAAACCCTTAGGGCTGATTGTTATTGTCCCGGATACTTCCGCTATGCTCGTATCGTCCGGTACGAATTTGTACGCCAAACTCGTTGCGCCGTCCTGCACTACTCCCGTGTCCGTTATTACCCACTCGCCCGGGATATTATTCTCGCCCGTCGACGCGCAGTCCGCTACGCCCGCTCTCAACTGCTTCTGTACCTCCGCAATCGACTGCCCTACGTAGATATCTCCGTTAATCGTCGGCAACGTGCTTACCGTAGCCGCCGCCTTCTTGATTTTTACCGTTACCGTGATACTGTCCTCGGCGCGGTTGTCCTCGCTCGCCCACAGATACCCAGTCTTTAACGTGAACGTCAGCTTGTATATCCCTGCTTCCAAAAGCTCCAAGCTGTCCGCTACAACTTCGCCGACTTCGTCCTCTTCGTCCGCATACTTCTTTACTTCCAGAGTGTACGCGTTGTTCAACAGGTCCGCGATATCCGCCTTATCCAACACCGCGTCGTGCTTCTGCTTGTCGTACGTTATCTCCGTGAACGCCCCCTCCGGCTCCTCCGTCTTCGTTCCGATATATCCCTCGCCGCCGCTTATGCCGACTACCTGACTTTCTGTATCCGAACTGAACACCGCTAATACGTCCGCCAATTCCCCTGCCTTTAAGCCGCTTGTAAACGCCTTGCTTGCGCCCGTCAAAGACAAGCCGATTTTAGAGCCCGTAAGCGCGCCCTTTACTATAAACCCGTCTGCGTTTACGTTGCTTGCAACTCTGTCCGCGCCCGCCGTGTTGCCGTAAAGGTTAAGCTTGCCCGAAACAGTAAGTTTTACGTTGTTGGTCGTATAGATACCGCCGTAATTTACGTTGGCGTGGTTATTTTTTACCTCTATATTCGACAGCGTGAAACTACCCGTGCCGTAAATGCCCGCGCCGTTTGCCGCCGTGTTGCCCGTAACTACGCCGCCTTGCATAACGAGTTTGCCCGTAGCGTTGTTGATTATGCCGCCGCCGTTGCCCGTGTTGTTTCCGCCCGTAATTACGCCGTTGCCCCTTATGAGCAACGAACCCTCGTTGATTATTACCGCGCCGTTTGTTACCGCCGTTTTGCCTGTAAGCCCGCGGTCGATTTTATTGCCGCCGACCAACGTTATTATTATCGTTGCGTTGGAGGGCAGGTAGATTGCGCCGTCTACAAAGCCCGTGGTACCCGCCGAAGCAAAGTTGCCGTTTGCACCCGCAACCCAATTTTCGATTATGTCGAAGCGCACGGGCGCGCCGCCGTTATCCTGCGAGCGCTTAACCGCGTTGCTCCACCTCTGCGACATAGTATCGCTGTTGAGGATAAGCCCCAAACCGTTTTTGCCGCCTTCCGTCGTTTCCCCTACCGTGTAGAAAATGTCGCTGTCCGCTTTGAAATAATCCGCCAAAATTCCGTCGCGAGAATCAATGAATTGCCCCAGACCGTTTTCAAGCGATATGCCAACTTCCGCGCCTGCCGCCATTGCTCCGCCGCGCGTTAAAAGCATTCCGTCTTGCAGGAATATATTGTCCGTAAAGCTGATTTGCGAAGTGTTGTTCCTTATTATCGGCGCGCCCGATATGTTTATCCGCGCTCCGTTTGCCGCGTATATCGCGCCGCCGTCCAACCCAGCGTTGTTGCCGTGAATGTTACCGCTTGTGATATTCAGCGTTGCGCCCTCTTCCAGATAAATCGCGCCGCCGAAGCCGCCCGCGTTGCTTCCCGCTATTTCTATGCTGTTCTGTATGGTCAGCACGCCGCCCTTGCCAACGTATATCGCGCCGCCGTTGCCCGTGTTGTTGCCCGACAGGAACGACGAGGTATTGGTCGCGTGCGTGTTCCTTATAACCAACGTTCCGTCTACGCGCAAAACGTATCCGTCGTCGCGGACGTTGGATGCCCCGCTGATGCCGCGGTTGATTGAATAACCCGACATATCCAGATTCATTTGCGCCGACGCGGGCACGTGCATAAAGCCCGAAGCGTCCTTTGAAGAGAAGCCGAAGCCGTAACCCGTGCCGAACAGCCCGTTTGCCGCGTTAAACGTTGCGTTTAAACCTATATTTACCTGTATGCCCGACTTTACGCTCTGCTTTGTCGCCCTGTTCCAGGCGTTGGCAAAGTCGCCCGCTTCTACAAGCTGTCCTTCCTGATTTACCTTTGTTGAAACCTCGTAGGAAAGATTGTCGCAGGTGAAGTAGTTTGCCGCAGAGTCCCTCGAACCGTTGTATTTAACAAAGTCTTTTGTAAATATACCCTGTTTTTCACCCGTTATGTTGGCTGTGGACATATACACGCCGATTGAAGGCTCTATTTCACCGTCCTCGTCGTAAACGGGTTTCAAGTTGCCTATTATTTCAACAATGTTTACCGCATTGCTAAAATATACGTTACTTGCGGAGTTTGCCTGCCCCTCTACTACGCCCTTATTGTCTTTAATTATAGGCGAATCGTAAAACTTTGCATAACTTGTTGCAGTTTCAATAAAAACGCCGCCACCGAAGCCTCTAACAGAGCGATTTCCAATAATTCTACACTTTCCTAAAATTATTGTGTCAGTCTCTCTTACAATTATTCCGCCGCCGTTACTCAATGATACATTATAAGATAACTCAGGTCCCCCATCACTTGCGTTTATAGGGTTGCCGCTTGCATTGCGCTTTACGTCCAATGTAATAACAACCGAACCACCAACTGCAAGATATATGCCGCCTGCAACGCTATGGGAATAGTTGTATAAAAACTTTCCGCCAGAGAATTCTTTAAGAATGGCAGTATTAAGATATAGACCACCACCCATTGCAGAAGTAAAATTCTGCGCAATTATACCGTCCAACAAATAAAGTTGACCAAAATAGTCGCTATTAGCATACAATGCTCCGCCGCCAGAACTTGTAACGGCTATACCCCCGCCGCGTTGCCAGGAATAGTTGTTACAGATAACGCCGCCGTTGATTATAAGGGTGCTGTGATAAGTTGCGTTAATACCGCCGCTCTCTTGACATACAGCATCTGAAGTAGTACTGCCGCCCATAATTTTGCCGACAGTACCGCCCTTTTTGTTAATAATTTTGTTTGCAGTAACTTCTATATCATTGGTTGCAACCGCGCTGTCTATTACTTCCAGCGTAGGATGGTAAGAGGTGCCGTCCGCAAATCCCTGCTCTGATGTACCGCCCTTCCAAAGACCGTGCACGTATATTACTTCTCCGCGCCATTTTGCGTTAAAAGCAACATCTAAATTTTGACTACCAACAATATTTTGCCACGACTGATAGGGGTCGGTTGCGTCAAGTTTATTGGCGGGGTTAAATAAATTTCTGTTTAAAGTATGTCCATTTAAATCGAGTACTACATTTGCGCCCTCGTCAACTTGAAGCGCGCCGTATGCTGAAAAGCCCGTACGGGGAACGTAGTTTGTGCTGTCGTCCGCCTCGTTAAAGGAAACGTTGCCAAACGCCCTTCTGTGGTTTATATCGAAGAAAGTGGTATCCGTTACAGCTCTGCCTGTGTACACATAGCCCTCAGGTTGCGCAGTGTTCGAACCATCGATATATTTTGCCTGATGGGTACCCGAAAATACCTGCGCCGTCCAGTCCTCTACCAACTTAAACGTTACTTTTGCGCCCTCGAACTGATTATACGTAACGGGAGTATCAAGTTCTTGACCATTGTTTATCGTAGAAAAAGTAACCGATTTTACACTACCGTGTTCTTGCGAATAGGCAACAGCCGCCGACCAGGCGTCGGCGTTGCTTGAATAGGTTGTTCTGCCGTCGGGCGATTTTCCGCCCTTGTAGAATGTATGTACGGAAGCCGAACCCGTAGGCGACGAAGCCGAACCGTCCGCCAGATTGCCGCCCCTTCCGTTATTTAAGCTTACGCCGATTGCGGTAAGCGCGCCACTCACCGCCAGAACAAAGCCCAAGGCTATTGATATAAACGCCGCCTTGAATTTCTTTGTCCATTTTTTTGAAGAACTCTTATATTTCATAATGCTTTCTCCTTACGTTGCCGATTTTGATAATTTTTTATATATATAAACGTTGCCGTTTCGTTGCCGAAAACACCCGCAAAGCTTTTAAAAAAGACAGCATAGCCGCCGTCCGCAAATGTCTACTTTTTTGTAAAAACAAAGGTTGACATTATTTGAGTACGGTGATAATATAAATAGTGAAAAATAACCTCGAAAGTTGTTTTTTATGGCTTTTAGTAGACTACAAATCCGCTTTCCGCAAAAGTAGACATTTTTGGAAATTTTTGAGTTTTTTTTAATTTTTTGCTGATTTTTTTCGACGTTTATCTCAACCGTTCGGGTTATTTCGTCAAATATATGTGTATTTTAACAGTTTGTGAAGTTATAAAAAGCCCGTCGTTTTGCCGACGGGCTGTAAATTTTTTTATTTATCTTTTTATTTTTATACCAACCGTTCCGCCAATCGCGCCCTTTTTGCACCCCTTTTTTAAGCAACAAAAAATCGGCGCAATAAGTCAATTTGACTCATTCGCCTATGTATTTCACCCCTCACCCCTTGCCTTCACCCTTAGTAAAGGGACGAGCAAAATATTTCTAAAACTTACCACCTAATAACTTGCCTTCACCCTTAACAAAGGGACGAGCAATGTTTTCTCCAAAACAGCACAGTGCGCTGTTTTGGCATTGCGAGGTGAGTGAGCGCATATGTCCCGCGCGAACGGTGCCCGAAACAACGGTTTCCCTTACCGTTGTTGAGAAAAGGTGGCTTGACTGCAAAGTCAAATCGGATGAGGGATGTGTATTTTTCTGCCTTATTTAAAATTTTAATTATTTAAGCAACTAACCTTTTGCTATTCATATGATACAAGTTACTTTATCCCTCTCTCGTCGCCGTTCGGCGACACTCTCCCCCTTATTACAAAAGGGGGAAAGCAAGAGAGTACGCTAACCCCAAAAAATGGGACAGCAAGGCGCAGGTGCGGTACCCACCCTTATCAAGCAGGCTGAAACGCCGTGGACGGAATAAACTGTTTTAAATTTTTATAAAAAGTCGACTTCTTTAACCCCGTTATGCTTAACGCCTCCTCGAAAGTTATCGCCCCGCTCTGATACGCCTCCACCGTAGCCGTAAAATTTGACGGAATAGTTATATTGGGTCTGCCAAACCTTACGCCCCTGCGCTTTGCCGCCGCTATGCCCTCGCTCTGCCTTGCCTTGATATTTTCGCGCTCCTTTTGCGCCACGTAAGACAAAAGCTGTAAAACTATATCCGAAATTAGTTTACCCGTTAAGTTGCCGCGGTTTGTGCGGGTATCCAATAGCGGCATATCCATTACGAAAATATCCGCCCCTATTCTGCGCGTTATGTCCGCCCACTCCTCTATAATCATATCGTAGTTGCGCCCGAGGCGGTCTATCGATTTTACTATAAGCAAATCGCCGCAGGATAGCTTTTTTTTCATACGCTTGTAATTTTCGCGTTCGAAGTCTTTGCCCGATTTTTTGTCGGTATAAATCTGTTTTTCTTTCACACCGTAAGCCAAAAAACTGTCTATTTGTCTGTTCAGGTTCTGGTCTGCCGCGCTCACGCGCCCGTATGCGTACATCATAATTTGTTGGTTCTCCTTGGTAAAATATCTCCACAATTTTAACATATTAACCAATTGCAAACGGTAAATTTGCACTATATACGCAATTACACGCAAGCCTGTCGGGCGCGGCAAAAATTGGTGTTTGTAACAGGTTGACATTACAAGTTAAAGTATTTATAATTATCCTCGCTATGACACAGGCGTTGACTAAAAACAAATTCAACATCGATATTTCAAGGCTTACAAACGTCTGCCTTAAAGTTTTTGCGGCAGTGGCGGCGGTTTGCGCTCTGTTGCTTACCTTTACCGTGGGCGATTACTATATCTTTAACCGCATAGGGGAATACGGCTTTTTCTTCTGCCTTAGCCAATGGGTGAAAAAAGCGGGGCTGATTTTAATAATCGTAGCCGTTTTCTTCAACAGTAAAAGTTGCGCCGACGCGGTTAAATACGTTTTGCCCTTATTCCTGATTTTAAGCAGTTGCCTTTTCGGCGACTTTTTCAACGTTTCGCCCGAGGCGAACACTCCCGCGCAGGAAATTTACAACTCCGTAAACCTTTTGTTCCCCAAGTGGCTGAACATAACGCTGTTCTTTATACAAAACGTGGCTTACGCCGCCTGTTGCGGGCTGTTCGTTCTGCGGGACGGGGTTAAGGTAAGGGCAAAGTCATTTATTTACCTGCCCCTTTCGCTAATTGCGGCAATGCCTTTGAATATCTTCGAAAACTTTTTCGATATTACAAAGATTCCCGCGGACAGCTTTATGCGGTTTAAAAATTTTACGATATGGCACTTTATAGCGCTGTGCGCGCTTGTCGGCTCTACCGTAGGGCTGTACTACTTTTTAAAAAACAAGCCGCGCGAACGGCAGGACAAGTACCTTGCCGCAATCGCCGTAACTCTGCTTTTGCAGTACCACAGCAAGGACAGTATGCTTTTGGGCGACGGCTACAACGTGTACAACACGGTGTTCGCCTGTCTGCCGCTGTTTATATGCAACGCGGGCGTTTACGCGGCGAGCGCGTCCGTCATATTCAAAAAACGCTTTCTTTACGCGATTTCGTTCTTTATCCACGCGGTGGGCGCGTTTACGGTTTTCGTATACTTCGGCAAAGACGATATGAGCAACTACGGAATTTTTTGCAGTTACTCCATTCTCTACTTCTGCCTTACCCACTGCCTGCTCTTCGCGCTGTGCGTTATGCCCTCCGCGCTGGGGCACTACAAGTTTAAAATTAAAGACTGCATTATCCCGCTGATTTACTACTGCGTGGTAATCATTTTCGCGGCGGCGGCAAGCGAGCTGGTTACAAGGTACCTAACGGGGCTGGGCTTGAATATCGGTTCGGGCATAGACCCCGACACAGGGCTTAAATTCGATATGACCCCGCCCAACTACGCGTTTACTCAGGTAAACCCCCTTCCCTTCGAAGTACCCAACCTAATACCCATTAAGGGGCTGAAACACATTAACGTATTTTACGTGGTTTTAGTGTACGTCGCCTATGTTTGTCTGTTCTTCGCATTTTACGGGGCGTACAGGGCGTTTCTTGCCGTCCGCGGGCTCATACTCGCAAAGACAGGGAGAAGAGCCGCAGAGGGGCAAATTTCGCGCCCTGCAAGCATTTTAACAAACGGCGCGCTTGCGGAAGTTGCCGCAACCGAAGTTTTTGACGGCGAAAACGCTTTAAACGGCGCGAACTGCACGGACGGCGCGAACTGCACGGACGGCGCGGACGGTTTAGACGGCGCGCAGCCAGAAAGCGGAAGCGGCACACCCGACAAGGACGACGAAACGAGCGGCGAGGCTGAAAAACCGACCGAGCCGCAAGGTACATAACCAACCGAATGAAAAAAGCCCCCGCCCTCCGCGGTTTCCGCGGATGGCGGGGGCTTTAAAATTGTTGTTTTTTATTTAGCGGTAAAATGTTCCGCTTATTTTACGGCGTTTCACTTTGCGCCGCTTTCTTGTCGTTTATTTAAGTTGCTATTTTATGCCGCTTTATTACGCCGCTATTTTATACCGCTCATAACGCCGCGCCCTTTTATAATTCCTCTGCCTCGTCCGCCGAAGCGCACTCGCGGCACAGTCCGCCGAAAACCAGCTCTGCGGAAGTAACCTTAAACCCGCCCACGCTCTCCGCCGTCAAAAGCGGTATAAGACTGTCGCTGAACACGTCCTCCACCCTTCCGCACCTGTAACAGCGGCAATGGGCGTGCGGAACGGTTCCGCCGTCGTAACGCGCCTCGCTTCCCGCAAACTCCAACTTGCGCGCCTTTCCGCAGGCGGAAAAGTCGGCAAGCACGCGGAACACCGTCGCGCGCGAAATTTTAGGGTGGCTTTGGTGAATGCGCCCGTACAGCTCGGTAGCCGTAGGGTGGTCCGCCGCAAGCAACTCCTCCATTATTACGTTTTTCTGCGCGGTGTTTCTCTTTAATTGCATTTTAAAAACCTTATTGATATGCGTTATCAATATAATACAGCCGCCGCGCGGTTATGTCAAGTGTAAATTTTTACCTTTGCTTAACGCCGTTTGCCTTTGCGGCGCAAAAAAACGGAAGGGTTTGTTTACCCTCCCGTTTTTTATTTAAAGTCAGTTACTTTCGGTAACCGTCTTTTCGTCGCGGCTGCGCCTGCTTTCGGGTGCAAGCAACAACCCCCTGCCGGTAACTATGGGCGAAATAATCAGCCATATTGCGGCAAGAGCTACAAGCACGTAAACTATAATCGCGCCAACGCTTCTGCCACCGCCGAACACCCAGCCGACAAGGTTGAAATCGAATATGCCGAAAACGCCCCAATTGAGCGCGCCAACAAGCACAAGGATATAACAGATAATGTTTGCTATAATCATAAAATCCCCCTTACAGTCAGTCTGCCCACAACCGAGAATTTTATGCGTTTTTTTATTGCCCCGCGCATATGCCGCGGTTAATTGCCGCCAAACAGATTGCGGCAGACGATAAACGCCGTATTTACCGTACTATCGTCAACCTTGATTTTTTCCGAAATTTCCGCCCCGCCGACTACATAAACCTCGTTACCCAAGCACACCAGCGGCACGCTTGCGCGCAGGCTTTGCGGCGCCTTTTTATCCGTAAGCCAATCGGACAAACTCTTGGTTCCCCCGCCGAATTTGGTAAAGCGGTCGCCCTCTCTTTTAAACCTTACAACCGCGCCCCGCGGCAGTTTGTCAAGGTCGAATTTAAGCGTTTTGAGCGGCTCGCCCCCGCACTTTTCTCCTCCGTCCGCAACAACGCTTAAACAGCCGCCGCGGCTCACCCGCACCAAATTGCCCCCGTAATATTGCAGATTTCCGTCCAAAAACTCCCTAAACGCGACGGGCTCGGCATAACCGTTTTCCCCGCCGCTTTGCAACAGCGCAACGCCCCCCTCTTCCTTAATTGCAACCAAGCCGAGAAACTCGAACCGCTTGCCGTTTTCCGCCGCTTGCAGAACAAAAAGCCTGTTTAAATGCTCGGTTGTGTAGTCCTTTTTATTGAAATACTTTGCAACGATTTTTTGCGCCGCGCGCCTGAAAATTACCCTGTGCGGACAACTTTTAATTACGTATGAGCCGCCCGCGCGCCCTACGACGATTTTTTCAACCTCGCCGTTGAAATACTCCTCGTCCTCGGCGGCAAGGCGCGAAAACCTGTATATGTTTTTCACCGCGCCGTCAACCGCGCTTTCGAGCGCTGGAATAACGTTACGCCTTATTTTATTACGCGTGTATATATCCGTTTGATTGGTGCTGTCGGTTACATATTTTACCGAATTTTTTTCAATATACCCGTCAATATCCCCCCGCGAACAGCAAATAAGCGGTCGTATCAGCTTTAAATCGGCATTGTCCGCAATGCCCGTCAAACCGTTAAGCGAAGAGCCGCGGGCAAGGTTAAACAGCACCGTTTCGGCATTGTCGTTCATATGGTGCGCGGTGGCTATAAAGTCGGCTTCGCCCTGCTCTATAACGCTTTTGTAACAGTTTATGCGCCATCTGCGCGCGCCCTCCTCGTCGTTAAAAGCGCCGCTTTGCGCCTTAAAAAAGTGCAGAGGAATGCCGTTGCCCCCGCAATATGCCGCAACGAACGCGCTGTCCCGCTCGCTTTCCTCCCCCCTTATGCCGTGTTCGCAGTTGAGCGCGGAAAGAGTTATACCGTATTCGGCGGCGCGCGCCCGCAAGTAATCGAGCAGAGCCATACTGTCTTTGCCGCCCGAAACTGCTACGCATATTCTTTTGCCCTTATAGGGCGACAGGTCGATATTCATACGTTCAGCCTCCCGTACCGTCCACAAGTGTTCTAACGGCATTATACAACTTTTTACGGCGCCATTGCAAGCCGTTTAAAAAATAAAAAACGCGCCCGCGCGCATCTTTCCGCGCGGGCGTGCCAAACGGTTGAATTAAATCAGTGCAAAAACATTTTTACAAGCTTGTCGTTGCTCTTTTTATACGGCTGGTATCGCATAGGCAAATCGATATAATTTTGTCAAGCGCAAAGTCTACCGAAACAGGCAAAAAGGGCAACCCGCGCAGGTCGCCCTCGATTTTAACAGATTAACTTTTTACATATCGCCGAGCTTTTCCCCGCCCAAAATATGCACGTGCAGGTGAAAAACCGTCTGCCCCGCGTCGTCGCCCTGATTTATGACAAGGCGGTAACCGTTGCCGCAACCGTTCGCCTCGGCAATTGCGGGAATTTTTTCAAGCATATATTTCAAAGTTTCCGCCTGCCCGCCGTCCATATCGGCAAGAAGTTTAAAGTGCGATTTAGGCACCGCCAACAGGTGAGTTGCCGCCTTAGGCTCAACGTCCTTAAACACGCACATCTTATCGTCGTCATACACCTTTACCGCGGGAATTTCCCCATTGATTATTCTGCAAAAGACGCATTTTCCGTCAAGCATTGTTTTTTAACCCTCCAACTTTTAATAAGCAATGAAATACAGCAAACCGAGGCAACGCCGCCAAGCGTTGCAAAGGTGATAAACAGCGACAGATACCGCCACTCAGTCAAGTCGCGCTCGAACCCCGCGTTGAATACAAATACGGAAAGAGTGCCGTCTGATTGGAAATTGTAACCCGTAACGTCGCCGTTTACGGGGAAGAACGCCGCAAACAGTTTGCCGTCGTAATATACTTCTTCCTTAAAATAAGCGTTTACGCCCGCCTCGCTCTCCACAGTTATCCAAACGCTCGCGGGGAAATAGTAGTCCTTGCCGCTCACCTTGTCGTAACTCACGGTGTATTCGTAATTGTACGTTATGTTTCCGTCCGCCACGCACTGCACGGCTTTCACAAGCACGTTGTCCTCTTTCGTTTCACTGTCGTTGGGGGCGTGATAATCGTAGGGGCGGTCGGCAATGTTGATTTCCATACCGTTCTGCATAAAGTCGACAAACGACTGCGCCTCGTAAAAGTTTTTAATGCTGTACTTTTCGCTGAACGTAATCGAACAGTAAATTACCGCGACAATCGCCATTAAAAACGCGCCGAGCGTAAGCGTAAAGTGCCCCCAATGCCGCCAATACAGCGGACTGCGCTTATTAAACGGCGGCTCCCCGTCGTCTATTTCCCCGCCTTCGTCGGCAGAACTTACCGCAACGGAAGCAAAAGCCTTACGCCTTTCGAAATGCACGATAAGTATGCACTCCGCGCACGCGACGGCAACGCAACCCGCGCACACAAAGCCGAGAGCCAGCGGGTTTAAAGGCAAGTCCCAGCAGATATGAAGCCCGCAGGAAAGCGCCGTTACAAGGTATACCGCAAGGTTTAAAAAATGTCGTGAAAAATGACAGTACGCCCAACCAATCGCCGCCGTCCACAGCGTGTGCGTGCACACCGCCGACACCCCGCGGGAAACGGAGATATCTATAAGCGTGGTAAGGTTGAACACCGTCATATTGTTGGCTTCCAAAAATATGTAGCCCATATCTTCGGCGATTGAAAAGCCGCACCCCACCGCCGCGCCGAACAAAAAGCCCGCAAGCGGCGAATTTTTACGAGCGGCAACGATTACAAGCACCGTTGCGCCCGCCTTTGTCAGCTCCTCGAAAACACCCGTGTAAACTGCGTGAAGCCAACTGTTTGCAGGCACGAACAGGCTGAACAGAATTTGCGCCGCCACGTTTGCCAACGCGCCGCCGAGAAGCAGGGCGAGGCACACCGCCATAAACGACAAATCTTTTTCGGGATACAGCTCGAATAAAAATAACAGAAAAGATAAATTGAAGCAGGTTGCCGCAAACAGCGTAATCGTGGGCACGAACAACTCGTTGGAAGTAAACCGCACAATCAGTAAAAAGACGGCGAACAGCACGAACAGCAACGTAAACAGCCGCACGTACGCCCACGGATATTTTCTGTTTTTTCCGCCCGAACGCATTCCGCGCGTCATAAGCTCGGAATACTCCGCCCTCGAATGCCTGCGGAACGTTTCGCGGAAAAACTCGGCTATTGAGTTTTTTAACCCTGCGGGTCGGTTTAAAAGTCCATCCATTTTTTAATTTCCGTCTGCAATATCCGCAGACGCGCCGTCGCGGAATATGCCTTTGAGTTTAACCTTTATTTTGCCTTCCCGTTTGCCTTCAACGTATACTTTTATGTAATTTTCGGTGTAACCGCAAGTATACTCTCCGTCAAATTCCTCGGTGATTAGGGCATATTCCCGCCCCAACCGTCCGTTTAAATACTTTTTTTCCGCCGCCTTGCCCGCCTCGATAAGCCTGTGCAACCGCGCGTTTTTTACCTCTTTGGGCAAATCTTTCATACCGTACGCGCGCGTGCCCTCCCGCGGGGAGAACGCAAACGCGTGTATTCTTGCAAAGCCAGCCTCGTCTATTATAGACAAACTTTCCCCGAACTGTTCCTCAGTTTCGCCGCAAAAACCCGCGATTATATCGGTTGTCAGCGCACCGTTCGGGAAATGTTTATATATAAGCGCGCATTTTTCAAGATATTCCTCGCGCGTGTAGTGTCTGTTCATAGCCTTTAAAACAGCGTTGGAACCGCTTTGAAGCGAAAGGTGAAAATGAGGGGCAAAGTCCTTTAATCCCTTTAACGCGCGCATAAGCTCTTCGTCTATAACGTTACATTCCAGCGACCCCAGCCTTATGCGTTTATCGGTAAACGAAAGCGCACGTATAAGTTGCGGAAGTCCGCCATCCGCGCCGTTGTACGCGGATATGTTTATGCCCGTCAAAACCACCTCGGGAGCGCCGCAAGCGGCAATTTCCCCCGCAATATCCTCGATTGAACGGCTTTTGACCCGCCCGCGCAGATAGGGAATAACGCAGTAGGAACAGAAGTTGTCGCAACCGTCCTCTATCTTTATAAAGGCGCGGGTTTTAACCTGTTTGGGATAGCCGAGCAAAGAACACTGCCCGCCGCCGTAGTCGTTTACTATTGCGTTTACAACGCTCTCCTTACCGCGCGCGCCGCCTATAAAGCGCACGCCCTGCCGCCCGAACTGCTCCTTATCCTTTTGCGAAGCGCAACCGCAAATATACAGTTTCGCCTGCGGGTTGTATTTAAGCGCGCGGGATATCAGCTGTCGGCTCTTCCTCTCCGCCTCCTTAGTTACCGCGCAGGTGTTAAGCACGTATATATCGGCGGGCGCAAGCTCGGCGCAGACCTCCCAGCCGCGCGCCTCCAACTCCGCCATAATAGCCGCGCTTTCCACCTCGTTGACTTTACAACCCAAGGTAAAAACCGCCGCCTTCACTCCAACTCTCCCAAATTGAACGCCGCAAGCGCGCACACGGCGACAGCCGCCGTTTCGGCGCGCAGTATGCGCTTTCCGAGGCTCATTCCCGCAAAGCCCGCAGCCCTCGCCAATTCGTATTCTTCGTCGGCAAAACCGCCCTCGCTACCCACGACAAGCGCGGTTGCTCCGCATATATCCTTTAACGAACGCTCCGACCCGTTTGCAAACTCGCAAAAAAACAGCTTGTTTTCATAGCCCTGCGCAGATTGAAGCGCGCTTTTAAAATCCTCGAAAAACACCACTTCGGGCGCCACCGAACGCATACACTGTTTGGCGGCTTCGCGCGATACTTTATTCAACCGTTCCAGCTTGTTTTCGTTCATATAAGCCGAACAGTAGCGCGAAGAAAACACGCCCACCTTGCTTACGCCCAGCTCGCAAGCCTTTTGAACAACAAACTCCGTCTTGTCGCCCTTCAACGCGCCCGTAAGCAGGTAAATGTCGGCGGCAGGCTCGCGTTCGCCGCGCATTACCCCCGTAATATGCGCCGACAAACTGCGTTTGTCAACCTTTGTAACTATTGCGGTATACTCGTTACCCGCGTTGTCGAGCAAAGTTATTTCAGTGCCCTCGGTTACTCTTAAAACCGTTTTGGCGTGGATAAATTCTTCGCCGTCCAACAAAATTTCGCTCTCTTCGGGGTAATTTATACCGTTGCAAAAAAACCTTTTAGGCGCGCTCATTTAACCTTTGAACGCCAAGGCGTTCCACTCCCCTTTCTTTACTTTTTCCACAAGGCAAAGCCCCTGCGCGGAGTACTCTTCTATTACGCGTTCGAGCTTGCTGTTTATAATGCCGCTCAATATAAGCGTGCCGCCCGCCTTTAAATTTTTAGGTATGGATGGCGCAAGGGTTTCCAAAATGTCCGCCGTGATGTTGGCGAGAACGATGTCGCCCTTAACGTTGCTGTCGTCCAAGAGATTTGCCCGCGCCACCTTTACGCTTTGGGTAACAGCGTTGAGTTGGGCGTTGTGGTTTGCGCTGTCAACCGCCACGGCGTCAATATCCGTAAGATATGCAAACCGCGCGCCGAGCTTTACTGCGGATATACCGAGTATGCCGCTGCCACACCCTACGTCGATACATACGCTTTCCGGCGTGATGTACTTTTGCAGCAGCTCCACGCACATAGAGGTAGTTTCGTGTTCGCCCGTGCCGAACGCCATATTGTTGTCCAGCTTTACAACCTCTTCGCCGTCGCACTTATTATACTCTATCCATTCGGGCACAACCACTACTTTGCCGAGGTGTATGGGGCGGAAATGAGTGCGCCATATTTCAATCCAATCGTCCCCCTCTATCTCCCTGCGCGTCGTTTCCAGAGTGCCCAAGGGCAACGCTCCGCCGCAGTTTTCAACTATATCCTCTATGTCGCGGCGTATTTCGGGAACGACCTTATCCGTATCGCCGAGAGCTATAAACGCCTTTACCAGAACGTCGCCCGAGTTGTTTGCGACAAGGTCGTCGTCCATATAGTCCCAATAAGCCGATTTATCTCTTTGAAGCGCAATAACGTCCTTTACGTCGGAAATAGCCACGCCGTAAGAGGTGTAGCGCCACATAACGTCGGCAATAAGCTCGCTTCCCTCGGAAGTCGTATGTACGGTAAGTTCGGTAAATTTCATATTGTACCCTGTAAATTTTGAATTATATTTATTTTAACACACGCAAATTAAAATAGCAAGCGCGGGGCGCGTTATTTTAACGCGCCCCGCAAACACCCTGTTTTTGACCGACAACCTACCAGCCTTTTTATGCCCCGCGCCTTACGCCTGCGGCAATTTAAAAGGGCGGAAAGTTATTACTTCATTTTGGTAAGCCGCTCGGCATACTCCAACCACTCCTCTTCGGGAATTTGGTTTTTACTGTTTTTAGAGAACTGCTCAACTAAAATTTTAGCCTTTTCGGGCGGGATAATAGTGCCTACGCCCGCAACGCAACCGCCGGGGCAACCCATACCCTCTATTAAGCAACCCTTTATTTTACCCGCCTTGGCAAGCGTGAGCATCTTCTTGCAGTCGGCAAGCCCCTCGGCGTGGTAAATGTTTACCTCCGTGTCGGGGTAGTATTCCTTTACGGTGCGCTCGATTGCCGCGGCAACTCCGCCGGAAACGGCGTAACCCCTGCCCGCGCCCGTGGTGTGAGTTTCGCGCAAAGGGCTTTCCTCCAACTCCTCAACGTTGATATCCCTGGCGGCAAACATACCGGCAAGCTCCTCGAACGTCAAAACAAAGTCGACGAAACTTCTTAAAGATTTTCTCGAAGCTTCGAGTTTTTTAGCCGCGCACGGTCCTATAAACACAACGCGCGCTTCGGGGTCGATTTCCTTTATTTTTCTCGCGGTAGCTACCATAGGCGTAAGCTCCTGCGAAACTTCGGCAACCAAATCGGGGAACTGCGTTTTGGCAAGCACCGCCCACGCGGGGCAACAACTTGTTAAAAGGAAGGGCAGTTTACCCGTGGAAACCTCGTTTACGTAGTGATGCGCTTCGGCAATACAGCCGAGGTCGGCGCCCTCCGCCACTTCGTACAGGTCGGCAAAGCCCAGCTTTAAAAGCGCCGTTTTAACCCTTGCAAGGTTGGCTTTAACGCCGTACTGCCCCGCTACTGCGGGCGCGACTGCGGCAACGACCTTATCGCCCTTTTTAATGGACTGTATAAGCTGAAAAATCTGCGATTTGTCGGCGATTGCGCCAAAGGGGCAGGCGGACATACACTGACCGCAGGCAACGCACTTGTCGTTGTCTATATGCGCCCTGCCGTACTCGTCGGAAGAAATGGCTTTAATGCCGCACGCCTGAGCGCAGGGGCGCACCTTGTGGCTGATTGCGTCGTAAGGGCACGCCTTTTTGCATCTGCCGCACTTTATACATTTGCTCTGGTCGATAAACGACTTGCCGTTCACAATGGAAATTGCGCCCTTGGGGCAGTTTTTGATACAGGAGTGCGCCACGCAGTTGCGGCACATATCCGAAACCTCGTAAACGTTGTCGGGGCACTTGTCGCACGCGGAGGGAATAACCTGCATAAGCGGCGGCTCGTAATACTTATCGGATATATTGCTTTCGTTAATTCCCGAAGTGATATGTACGGGCTTGTTTGCGGGGCGAAGCGAAAGCCCCATTGCAAGGCGCACGCGCTCGGCGGCAATCTGCCTTTCCCTGTAAATATTTTCGCGGTACTTTGGCACCTCGTCGGGCGTAATTTTATAGGGTATAGCCTCTATATCGCCGGCAACGTCGTTGCTTTCGTACGCAACGCGCGCAACCTCGGCAAAAACCTGCCGCCTTAAATCGGTTACAACACTCTGTTCCTTCATATGATGATTTCTCCTGCATTTTTATGCTTAATTCTTTTGTCTATTATACTACTTTTACGCCGCTTAATCAACCGCCGCGCAATAGCTTTTAACAGGTGATTTCTTCCTTTTTACGCTTTTTATCCCTGATAGTTACCGCAATATCCGCGGCAAGCAACGCCGAAGAAAACGCCACGAGCACAACGCCTATTATTATGGCGCAGTTCATAAAAAACCGTTCGGGCATTACCTGAATTATTTGTTCGGTATCGGGGTCGAACGTCCAGTTCGTTTTGCCGGGGAAGAAAATTTTATGAAAAACTTCAAACGCCTTTTCGAAATTGACCGCCGCAAGCGCGCCTACTATAAGCGGCAACGCAAGCGCGCACACCGCGGAAATAAGATACGCGCGATGCCCGAACGGACGGCACAAGCTAATCACCTTAAACTTATTCAAAATTATAGCGGCAAGCGCAAGCGCGCCGCTTACAGCCAATACGCAGGTGTTGAGCGTGAAAAGCACTTTGCAGTCGGCAAAGTGCGCCGCCTCGCTCTCCGTCCACTTCAATTCGCCCGTACCAAAAGGCTTACCGGGCAAAAGTAAAAAGTCCAATACTTCGTCGTAAGCTGCCTTTATGGTTGAGTACGACCAACCCGTAGCCTCCTCCAATTTAAGCGTTTTAATCTGCAAATAGTACAAAAATCTGCAATATATCGGCACGCCTATCGCCAGCGTTAAAATAAACAGCGTTACGGCGATGCAAAACGCAACGGTTACGGTAATATCTACCGCTCTTTTACCCCTGTAATTCATCGGCTTTATCCCCTCCGCGCTCTACCGCGCACAGACCGCCCTTGCGCACCGAGCACGCAATAAGCACCTGCGAAGGCATATAGAATACCCAAATCAAATACTGTATAACGTTTATAAACGCCGACGGAAAATTCAAGCCTATAACCGAGCCCGCGTTATCCAAGCCTACGCATATATCGCAGCAGAGGAACAACAGCAAACCCAGCGCAAACAAAAGGTTCTGGCGCGAACGCCTGCACAGCAGAAACGCGTCGACGCAGTTGCCAGCAAGCATAACTATATATATGCACACTTCAACGATAAGCAGGTTGATTGTGGCAAGTCCGCCCACAATGCCCATAATTACAGCCGTAAGCGCTATGCGCACAGCCACCGTCAACCAAATCTTTTTAATTCTGTCCTTGTACAGCCTGTAAAGGTAGGTTATTTGCGCCATTATAAACGTTACCATTCCCACGTCGTAGTGCGTGTCCATAACTAAAATGAACAGGTCGGAAATAGCAGTGTATACAAGCGCGCAGGTAAGAATTACCGCGTCGGTATCCCTGAAAAAATAAATGCTTACCGCCGCCGCGGCAAGGCAGAGCAAAACGCCCGTATATTTGAGATAAATAGGGTCGTTGGGAAGAACTGCGGATAATATATTAAAAGTAATATATATCGCCGCTTCCGCGGCGATATATGCTAAAAACAGGATGTTTTTAGCCGAAAACGCCATTCTTTTCATATTTTTCCTCTGACGTTTATTTTAATATATTGTAACGCTTATTGCAAGTTATTTGCGGCGTTTTTTTTAAAGCAACCGAAAAGCGCCCGCACAACGCGGGCGCTTTTATAACTTTTTTGTTGCGATTTGCCTATTGGGTTTTACTCTTCGACTTCCGCGTTTTCCTCTTCGGAAACCTTATTTTCGGCATTTTCCGCCGCTGCCTGCGCAAGCATCTTGCGCTTGTACCTGGGCACGTCTATTATTGCGATTATAAACGAAGTTACAAGCAAACCTATAAGCGCGCCGAGTATAGCCGCGATTACCGCGTTTATACCGCCCTGCGTCTTTATGCTGTTTACAGAGAATATAACGCGCGAGTTGTTTTTGTAGATGTCCGTACTTACCTTCTTTAACGCCGCGGTGGCTTCTTCAAGCTCGGCGCGGTAACCGTTCAACTGGCTTTCGAACTTCTTCCACTGCCCGTACGCCGCCGTACCCTCTTGCGAATACTTTCCAATCGCCTCCTTTGTAGCCTCTATATCGGCTATCTCGTTTAACATTACGCCGTTTTCCTTGGTCAACAGCGCAATTTCGTAGTCGTAAGGACTTGTTATAATGCCCTGGTCGTTGAGCCTTACCGAAGCCGCGGACGCGCCGCCGTCGGGATTAGTCGTAGCAGACTCGTCGCGCTTTTTCTCCAACTCGGAAATTATCGCGTTGTTGTCGCTTATCTTTTTATTCAGAGCGGCTATGCGCGTGTCGGAATTTGCAAGGTATTCCTCGGCGTTGACCACGTAATAATTGGCGGTGAGACTTGCTTCGAGCGACTGCCTCTGCGTTTCCGTAAATATGTTGTGCAAAGCCGCGCTGTTGGCTTCCACCTCGCTGCCGTAAATTACGAAGGAATTATACTTTTCTTCGAGATACTGCTTCTGCCTTAAAAGCGCGTCGATTTTATCGGCGTAAGTTTCGGCTTTGTCGAATATGGAAAAATATTTGCCGTATTCGTTGGACGCTATAATTTCGTTTACGCGGTAAACGGGGTAAGAAGCTACCGTGCGCAAAAAGTTTGCCGCCTGCGTATTACTGCTGAAATAATCGGCTATTACCGTTAAGGTATACGTTCTCTTTATTCCGTCGTCTGCCGTTCTCGTAACCGTTTCCGAAATGCTTATGCCGTCTTTTTTAAGCATTTTATCAACGTCAATGCTCTTAAACTCTTCGGGATTGTCGGGCGAATATTTGCCGTTTTTTATATCGTTGAGCGTACCGAAAGATATGCAGTCCGCGGCAAGCAGATAGCTGTTGTCGGGGTATCTTCCGCTCTCGCTGTCGGGATAAACCAACTCGTAGCTCACCGAAAAATATTGGACTTTTTTATTGTACCAAAGCTGGGTTATAAGCACCACGGCTATAAGACACAGCGCCGTGGCGCCCAATAGCCACCATACGCGCTTAAAAATAATTTTTAATATTTCTCCGAACGATAATCCTCTTTCCTCTTCCATTTCTTCCTCCGTTTATATTGTTGCCAATCTCGCGTCTTTTTTATCCTTTTTTTCCGTAACGGCTAAAAGAGAAACGAGTAACGTATACACTGCCGTCATTATAAAATAGAAAATATGATTGTCCAGCAGGCTCATTAAAAGCAATACGCCGAGAAGCATAACTACAAAAACCCTCTCGTTGGTTATATTGTTGATTACGGAAATAACCGTCTGCGTTCTGTGAACGACGTAAGCCACAAGCCCCACGAGCCCGCACGAGCTGATAAGCTGGAAAAAAGTGTTGTGGCACATTCTCGGTATTATATTTGAAAGCTTGCCGTTGGTAAACCCTACGTTGCCCTCTTCGGCAAGCGGGTCGAAAAACCCAACCCCGAAGAGCGGTTTATGCAAAAAGTTCTGCATACCCTCTTCCCACAACCGCGTTCTGCCGTTGCCCGTAGCAAGTCCCTGCAAAAACGACGAAAAGAAGGGAAGAACTTTATCGTGCATAATAGCCAAGCCGATAAACCCGACAAGCACTACCGCGCCCATAATGGAAGCGTTTATTATTCTCTTTTTGCCTTTATCCCATATGAGCAGCCATACGCAACAGGCGACAAATATTACCGTGCCCATTACCATTGCCTGACGGGACATAGAAAGGAAAACCACTACAAGATTGGCTAAACCGCCCAAAAGGAAACCGAAGCCGTATTTATGCTTGCCTGCAAGATAGAACCAGGCGGGTATAGCCATAGCCAGCAAAAGTCCCAATTGGTTGTAAGTGCCCCAGCCGAAAACAAGTTTTTCCCTCATAACTTTGCCGTCGACGATAACGCCGTCGTAGGTTAAGTAGGCTACGGCAAGGAACAACGCCGCCGTACCGAAAACGGCTATAAAGTAGTAGGCTATCCTTATAAAAGTTTTTTCGTCTATTTTGATATTGCCGCAGGAAAATATGTAAAAACCTATTAACACGCCCGCAAGCGCAAGACCGTAAACAAAGTTAAGTATTGTGTAGTGCGAATAGAACAGTCCGCCGAGCATAAACGCAACGGAGAGCGCAACCACCGTCCAGAACATAGGGGTTATTTTGAAATTGCCGTTAAATACCCCCGCTACAAGGCGGTACAACAGCGAAGAGCCGAAAAAGGTTACGCCGATTATTTCCTGCGCGAGTATGGGAGGACTTACCAAATACCCCGAAGAAAAACCGTCTATTCTGGGGCTGTGCTGTGCGGAAGGCAATAAACTTAAAAACAACACTATGCACAGTACGGGGGAAACGTCTTTACAGCAAATCATAATAGCCGTGCCGCACAGGCAAAGATACCATATATTTACTATGTCCCAACCGAGATAGTAGCACGCAATGCACACCGCGGCGGTTACAAGCGGAAAATAGCAGGAACCGAGCGCGCGCCTGATTATCTGCGTGGCTTTACAGTTTTCAATTTTCTCTCCTATCTGTTTCAACCCCATACCGTTTCCTCTCAAATTATGCTGTAACGATTATACCCCCGCGCGCGCGTGCAAGTCAAGCAAATTGGCAAACGCGCCCCATATTCTTACAAAATGCGCTCTATTTCGCGCGTGCGGTTTACGGGGAAAGGCGCGGTTTGCGCGGTAACGTTTTCAACCCGCAAAACAATGCCCGCAGCCGTGCCGCGCGATACGGGAGCTTCTACCCCGTCGCCGACTTTTACGGATATGAAAGGCGATATATACCACCGCTTTACGCCCTTATCCGCCCCCTCCGTTATTTCCACAAACACGTATATAAGATTTTCGTAAGAGCGCAACACGCCGCCGCCCATTGAATGAATCATAAAATTTTCTCCGTGCAATTATTTTACCACCGCGCGCGGCATTTTTGAAGTCTTTTACATTGACATTTTAAATATTTTATTTTAAAATATGTTTACGTGCTCCTGCGGATATGGCGAAATTGGCAGACGCGCAGGACTTAGAATCCTGTGGGCAACCGTGTAGGTTCAAATCCTATTATCCGCACCAAGTCGAAAACGACGAATTTTGCAGTAAGACAGCGAAAGCTGTCTTATTTGCTTTAACGTCGATTTCGACTTTTTCCAAAAAGTTTTTCGATACTTTTTGGGAGCCCTGAACGTCTTTGCATCCTTTTCTAGTAGCAAAGCCAATAGTTTAAAGGTTTTAATCTGTTTATACAGCCTTGCCTTAAACGGCAGGGCTGTATTTCTTTTGCCGTTAAACATATAAAAACATTTGACAAATCTGTTGATAAAGCATATACTGAACAGTGTTCAAAACAATGTACAACAAGGGGTTTATAAATGGATATAAAGCAAAAAATTATGGGCGTTACGATAGACTTAATAAGGGAAACAAACGGCAATACCGCTAAAATAACAATAAGGGAAATAGCCAAACGGGCGGATATCGGCATCGGACTTATCAACTATCATTTTCAAAGCAAAACGCATTTAATCGATTTGTGCGTGCAACAAATTATAAGCGGAGTTATAGCTCAGTCCAACCCTGATACGGAGCAATTGCTCCCCATTGAAAAATTGAAACGCTCGGTTAAAATTCCCGTAGATTTTTTAGCCGACAATTGCGAAATTTCAAAAATTTCAATTTTAAACGACTTGGTTCAAGGGCAGGAAAACGACAACACTTTTAAAACGTTAGCGCGGTTTTACTTTTACGCAAGCAAATTGGAACAGGACGAAGATACTTTTTTCAAGGCGGCGTTTTTAATTCACGGCTTACAGGGGATATTTTTGCGCAGTCGACTGTATAAAGACAAATTCGACTTTTACGATAAAGCGCAAAGAGATAACTTAATAGATAATTTGGTTGAAAAACTGTTCGGGGGGGAAAAATGAATAGAAAAATCGGGTTTATATCTTCCGCCGTTGCGGGCGGTGCAGTTGCAATTTTTTTGATTTGTCTGATTGTAGCCTTGTTTACCAAAAACGCGGTTACGGAAAATTTGAGCTACGCCGTATGCACCGTTCTATCGTGGAGCTGGGTGGCAACCGCCGTAGTCTACTCCTGCTACGCAAAAAAGGAACGTTCCGCGGCGGCGAAAACAGGCGTTGCCGCAGGCATAATTTACTCTACAATTATAAGCATTGTGTACTATACCCAACTTACCACCGTGCTGTATAAGTCCGTAGACGAAAAAATTTTACAAGCCTTTACCTTTTCGGCGGCGGGCAGTTGGCTTTTCAACCTCGATTTATTGGGATACGGGCTGTTGGCGGTTTCCACGTTTTTTACGGGACTTTCCTTGCAGACAGAGAGCCGAGCGGACAAAGCGCTGAAATGGCTTTTAACGTTGCACGGAATATTTTTTGTATGTATGTTGGCACCCGTACTCCCTTTACCCGCAACCAATCAGGGCAACGGCGGCACGATAGCGCTAATCGGTTGGTGTTTATTCTTTTTGCCCGTTTGCGTTTTATCCGCAATACATTTTAAAAGGAGCGCGGCTCTAAATTAAATGCCTATGTAAAACTTTTTGAACAGCCTTGCCTAAAACGGCAAGCCTGTATTTCTTTTACACCCTTAACGGCAAAACAAAAAATTTCAAAAAAGGCTTGATTTTATATAAATAACATTATATAATATATGTTATATAAGTATGTTTATATTACGGAGTAAAATTTAATGCCTAAACAGCGAATAACGAAAGAGATGATTTTGGAAGTCGCCTTTAAGCTGGCGAGAGAGCGCGGCTACGAACAGGTTGTTGTTAAAAACATCGCCGCCGAAATGGGTTGCTCGGTACAGCCTATATACAGCTATTTCAGCAATATGGACGCCTTGAAGCAAGCCGTAGTTGGCGCGGCTATGCAATTTTACAACGGCTTTATCTATTCCCGCGTGGATAACGACCGCGTTTTACAGAGTATGGCGCGGGCGAACGTAGCGTTTGCCAAGTACGAAACCAATTTATTCAAGCTGTTGTTTTTGCAAAAGCTTAACGGCTTGAACAGTTTTAACGACATTTACGAGTGGATGGGCGACAAGCAGGCGACAAGGCGACTTGCCGAAGAACTGCTGTTACCCGAAGAAAAGATAAAGCAAGTTTACGTAATGCTTATAGTATTTACGCACGGAGTGGCGACGATGATTGCAACGGGCGGAGCAAACATTTCCGACGAAGAGAGCGCGGATATACTCGAAAGAGCGTACGAGGCGTTTATTAAAGCTCAAAAATAAAACCGTAATGAGAGAAAAATGAATACGGAAATGATATTAAACTATCTTGCGGAGCTTTCCGCAAACAACGAACGCGAATGGTATCACGCGCACAAGAAAGAGAACAAAGAGGCAACCGCCCGTTTCGAAGAACTATTGCAGGAGCTTATTTACGGCATAGGCGCGTTTGACGAAAGCGTACTGCGCAACGTTCCGAAAGAACTTACCTTTAAACTCGTGCGCGACACAAGATTCAGCCGCGACAAATCGCCGTACACCCCCTCGTTCAGGGCGCACATATCTTCGATGGGCAAACTGCCTATTCCCGTTGGCTACTACATAATGATTAAGCCGAACGGCGGCACGTTTTTAGGCGGCGGACTGTTTGCCGATATGTTTTCCGAAGCCACTGCTATGGTGCGCGATTACATAGCGGCGCACCCCGACGAATGGAGCGCAATAATAGACGATAAGCAATTTAAAAGCTATTTTACCGTAAAGGGAGCGGCGCTTAAAAACGTGCCCGCGGCATATGGCAAGGAGCACCCGCAAGCGGAGTATTTAAAATACAAATGCTGGTATCTGGAATACTTTGTTTCCGACCAAGAAGTTTTAAACGCGGAAGAATTTTTGAAAAAAGCCGTTGAAGTTTTCAAGGCAATGAAGCCGTTCAACGACTTTCTAAACAGGGCTCTTAAAGATTTTAAAATGCCCGCGAGGTAATTGCCTCCCCGCCGCCCTCCTACTTTAAACGCAAAACGCGGCGTTGCATACGCAAACGTACATTCCGCAAAATGTTGGAAAAAATGTAAAAAAATTTGTAAGATAATGAAGTCATAATATCAGGGTGAAATTATGACGCAGGAAGAAACGCAGTTTATTATCAAGAGATACACTTTCATTGACAGGGCGATAACGGTAGGCGACGAAGAACTCAATTTTTACGTAGGCAACAGAAAGAACGGCATAACCATTACCGAAGAGGTTAAAACTACTTACGCCATAATACGCGAAGTTTTCGACGCGGAAACGAACTTTTGGATAAAATATATGATACGGCGGATATTGCGCGGCGACAGCGACGTTTCCATAATGCGCAGTATGCCCGTAATGAAAAACGCCTACTACGCGCGCAAACAGAGATTCGAATGCAAGGTGCTTATGTGCTGTATAGCCAAAGGGCTTGTGGACTACTCCTACATACTTTCAATGCCGATAGACTGATAGCGCGCCGCATAAGGCGGAAAAAACAATTTGACAAACGCGGCGGCGGAGAGTAAACTGTATAGAAAAACAAGAGAAGAGAATATGAATATACTTGCCGCACAGGTAATTGCAAAGCGCGTTTTTTCGCACCTGTACATCTATCTGGATATAGTTTTCCTCGTTGCGTTAATCGCGTTGCTCGTTTTTAAAAAGCGCTATTTAACAGTGCTGTTCGGCTTGTTCGGCGGCGTGCTGTATATGCTTGTAGACTACGGCATATTCCACTTGGCAATGCACTCCCGCTTTATCGAGGGCGGCAACCTCTTTTGGGTGTTGCTGTGGATGTCGTTAAGCTACGGCATAACCAACTTCGTACTCATATGGACCTGGTTGTCCAAAGACAAGCACATTACGGAATTTACGCTGTTTATAATAGTTTGGTGGATAGCCGCGCCTATGATAGCGCAGTCGTTCGGCGGAAGCCTGCCCACGGTTACCATATGGCGCGAAACCAAAGGTTACCACGGATATATGGCGATTATACTGCTGTTCGGCTACGCCGCGGCGATTGTTTGCAACCTGTTGCAGAAAGACAAAACGCGCCGCCTCCCCCTCATACGCTTGCTTGCCATAGGAATAGGCGTTCAGTTTTTATGGGAGTTCTCCCTGCTGGTCGGCGGAATACGCAGCGACGGCTTCGGCTGGGAACAGAAGCTAAACACCATAACGGTAAATTCGCTGTTGGAAACCAATCTCGGCGCGGTGCCCATTTACTGCATATACATTGCAATCACCTCGCGCTTTAACGAAAACCTTTCCCGCCGCGCGGAAAAACTCGGCTTTACACAACGCATAGCCGAGCTGAACGCAAAAAAACTGCGCGCCGCAAGCGCGCCGCAAACCACAACGGTAATAACGGAAAAAGAAATAGAAACCTCGCCGTCGGAAGCGGTTGCATATAAGAAAATTAAAGATTGACGTATTCAATAAAACGTAAAAACCCCGCCGCGCACAGTGCACGGCGGGGCATATTTTTAATTTTTACTTTTTGAAGCCCGCAACAGTTTCTTCCAACTTGTTCATATCTATGGGCTTTAAGATATATGCGTTCATACCCGCGTCCAGCGAGTTTTTAACGTCTTCGGCAAACGCGTTTGCCGTCATTGCTATAATGGGCACGGTAGCCGCTTCGGGGTGAGAAGACGCCCTTATAGCCTTTGTAGCTTCGTAGCCGTCCATAACGGGCATCTGCACGTCCATAAGTATGGCGTCGTACTGACCGGGCAGGCTCTTTTCAAACTCTTCCAAAGTTTCTTTGCCGTCGGGCTTAACCACGCAGCTTGCGCCAACCATATTCAGCAGCTCGCTTATAACCATTGCGTTGAGTTCGTTATCCTCCGCGGCAAGGAAGCGCATATCCGCGAGAGGGCTCTTTTCCGTCTTGGGTACAAGCCCCTCCCTTATATTCATTTTAAGCTCGGTTACGCACTCTTTAAAGGTTGCAACCGCAAAGGGCTTAACGAGGAAGGCGTCTACGCCCACCGCCTTAGCCTTTTCCTCTATGTCGCTCCACTCGCAGTCGCCGAGAACGACGAGGGGAACGTATTGGGGAATATCCTGCCTAAGTTCGTTTAAGGTATCGAGGCAAGCCTGCTCTTCGCCCGCCCAATCGTAAATGACAATGTTGTAGCCCTTGCCCTCGCCCCAAGCCTTATCTATCATATTCTTTGCCTGCTTATTGGTCTTGGCAAAGCTTATGGTAACTTCCGTCTTGCGCATAGCCCAGGTTACGCTGTTGTTTACAAGGTTGTTGTCGCCTACTACAAGCACCCTTGCAACGCCCTGCTCAACCCAGAAATTGGAATCGTTTATCTTGCTTATGGGGAACTTGAAGCTTACGGCAAAGGTACTGCCCTCGCCCTCCTTGCTCTCTACGGCAATGGTGCCGCCCATAAGGTCGATAAGGTTTTTTGCAACCGCCATACCCAGCCCCGCGCCGTGCGTTTCGGTTGTCGAGCCAAGCTCTCTGGTGTACGGGTCGAAAATGTTTTTTACCAACTGCTCGGACATTCCCACGCCGTTATCCTTAATAATAAATTGCAGGTACATATGCTTGCGCGAAGGGCGCGACATCTGCTGAACGGTAAACTCTATGCGACCGCCGTCCTGCGTGTATTTAACGGCGTTGGAAAGTATGTTTAGCATTATGCGCTTGATACGCACCTTATCGCCGAGGAACTTTTCGTTTTTAACTGCGACGGTAGTCTTGAAAGACTGCCTTTTCGCCTTAGCCTGCGGAGCTATGTGCGCGTCTATTTCCTTAATCAGCTCTACTACGTCAATTTCCGTTACGTTTAACGTCGTTTCGCCCGACTCTATCTTGGACATATCCAGAATATCGTTAATAAGCGTAAGCATATGGCGGCTTGTAAGCATAATCTGCTTTACGTGCTCGTTAAACTTGGCGGTGTCGCCCGTATCCCTCTGCAACAGCGTGCAAAGCCCGACAATCGTATTCATAGGCGTGCGTATATCGTGCGACATATTGGCAAGGAAAGTGCTCTTGGACTGGTTGGCTATCCTCGCTATTGCAAGCGCCTCCTCCAACGACTGTTTTGCAAGCATTTCCTTTGTTCTGTCGGAAATCAGCACTATGAATTTATGCGACTTGTCGGCTTCAATATGGTAAATGGTTTCGTTGTAGTAGTGCATTTCCTTAGTGCGCTTGTGTTCGCGCCCCACCACGTGCGAAAGCGAGGAACCTATTTCTATTTCCTTTATAGTCTGATAAGTTATTTCCTTATCGTCCATATACTTGGCTTTGCCGAGATTTGCAATATTCTTTTCGATTTCCTTTACGGGAACGCCCAAAACGCGCTCAACGTTGGGGCTTACGTATTCCGCCGTGCAGTCGTCGCCGGAAAGTATTATAAACACGTCGTCGATGGAGTTTGTAAGTATCCCCATAAGCTGGTCGCGCGAGGAAAAGCCCTCCGCGGTGATATCTAATTTTTCACCTTTCTTTTTCTTCAACATATATTTTACCGTCCTTTAATCGCTTAGTAGTTGCGTTGCCTTACAATCAGGGCAAAATGCGTTTTAACGCGTCTTCCGTACGCGCAAACGCTTCCTTTACTTTGGGAAAGAGCGAGCGCGCCGCATCTATATTGCCCGCGCGGAGCGCTTCCACAACGTTGCAAACGGGGTCGATTAGCCCCACTAAATTTAAATTGAGCACAACGCCTTTAAGGGTGTGAGCGGCGTTGAACGCGCCTTCCGTATCCCCCTCGTCAAGTTTTGCGCACAGCGTTTCAAAACTTCTGTCGCGCTTGAAAATTTCAAGAAATTTGGTAATCATCGCGTCGGAAGCAAACTTCGAAACCATAGTTTCGTAGCCGCCGCCGCACGCCTCGTAAAATTCTTTTACGGTCATATTAGGATTTTACCCCCCTTTCTGTTTTATTTATTTTACCCGTTACGTTAATCAATTTAGCCCTGTCCTCGCTGTATATGCAAAGCATATCCACCTTGTACATAATCAACTTATCGTCCTCCGCCCTTGGGTATTCGAACGATACCTCCGGCTTCAAAGGCGTAGCTTTATGCAGGTACTCTATCGCCTTGTCGTATGCGGGCATATAAAAATGTTTGCTTGCCTGCTCCCTGTCGAGAGGGTCGAAAACTACGTCCGACATTATGCCGAGTTCGGGGTTGGCGTGCAAAACCATTTTCCCGTCGGCAAATGAATAATCGAAGATAATTCCGTCGCTGTGGGCGGTTATAAATTTAAGCTTTGCAATGTTGCTACTTGAAAATTCGAGCGACTTGTTGGAAAAGGCGTTAATATGGTACTTTTCAACGTCGTTTGCAACGTATTTAGCCTTTTCTTCCCACTTTTCCGAAGCGGACATATGCGAAAGCGCCGCAAGAATCTGGCTTTTACTGCTCGTAAGGCACTGCACAATCAGCGGGTTAAACATACCGCACTCGCCGTTCACAATCATTTCCAACGCCTTTTCGGGGGTATACGCCGCCTTGTAAACGCGCTCGCTTATCAGCGCGTCGAAAACGTCGGCTACTGAAACTATCTGCGCCCAAACGGGTATCTCGTCCCCCGCCAAGCCCACGGGATAGCCCTTGCCGTCATACCTCTCGTGATGATATAAACAAATCTCGTAAGCAAATTTTATCAGCCTTTCATCCTTGTATGCGGTAAGGCTTTCGAGCATTTTCGCACCCTTTTCGGAGTGCGTTTTCATTATTTCGTATTCCTCGGCGGTAAGCTTGCCCGGCTTGTTTATAATCTCGTCGGGTATGGCTATTTTACCAATGTCGTGCAAGGACGACGCCACGCTTATAAGCTGTATGTCGCTCTTGGAAAAGGTATACCTGTCGGTAATCTGCAACAGATTTTCCGTCAATATCCTCGTAATCGTGTTAATGTGAAGAATATGCAATCCGCTTTCGCCGTTCTTCATTTCCATAACCGTGCTCAATATGTTTATCATCATATCTGCATAGCGGTGCTTTTCGTACACCTGCTCGGTTACGATTTCCATTAAAGTGTGCTGACGGTTGAAAAGTTTAATGGTGTTTAACACGCGGTGAAGCACTACGTTGGGGTTATACGGCTTGTTTATAAAGTCGGTCGCGCCCATTTCGTACGCCTTGTCAACGTACTGCGCGGTGGATTCCGTAGATATTATAATTACGGGTATATAGTTGAGATAACCGTGCTTCTGCATAGCCGTAAGCACCGCAAAGCCGTCCATTTCGGGCATAACGATATCGAGAAGGACTATCGCAATATCGCTGTTTTCCCTCTTTAAAATCTCCAAAGCCGCCTTGCCGCTTTCGGCTTCTACCACCTCGAAGTCGGCGCAGAGAATGCCCCTTAAAATAAATCTGTTAAGTTCTACGTCGTCAACTACCAATACGCGTTTAAGCGCGTTCCCCTCAGCCACAAAGCACCTCCGCAAGTGAAACCAATTTATATTGTATTTTATAATTTCCCATTTGTCAAGCGCACGCGCGTGTGTGTTTGGTGTTAAAATTGTTACTTTTTATTAAAATTAAATGAAAAAACACCCCTCTGCAAATCTTGCAGAGGGGTGTTTTTTGTTAAAAATTACTTGTTTGCCCATTCTTCATCGCTTACGCACAGAATAAGAATTCCGCCGATTAAGCCGACAAAGAAGATGTCGAGAATGCCCCAAATCATCATATCGGATTTGCTGTTGGCAGTTTTCATTTTGCTAAGAGTAATGCCGCCGAAAATAAGGGGCAGGATAGCAATCGCACCGAACACCATACCGAGAATGATAAACACCTTCGCCGCTGTCTTCATTTTTCAACCTCCTCTCTTAATAGGTCTGTTCCGCTTGCGTAAAACGCAAGCGGCGGGGTGCCCCCCGCCGCAAAAATATGCCGCGCCGCACACCTTACGTTGACATTATATATTATAATACTTGTTATGTCAATAGAAATATGCAAAATACGACAAATTTCGATTTCTTCCCATCAAAGGCGGAAAACGTAAGCCACAGGAAAAAACAGTCAGTTTAACCCCTCGAAAATAAGTTTATCGGCAACGAGAGCTATAAACTCGGAGTTGGTGGGGCGCTCGCTTCCAATATAGACGCGCACGCCGAAGATAGAATTTATTGCCTCTATCCTGCCGCGGTTCCAAGCCACCTCTATGGCGTGCCTTATAGCCCTTTCAACCTTGCTTGCCGTAGTACCGTACTTCGCGCCTATATCCGGATACAACTTCTTGGTTACGTTGTTTATTATCGAAGGGTCGGTAATGGTCATCTTTATGCCCTCGCGGAGATATTGGTAGCCCATTATATGCGGAGGTATGCCAATCGATATAAAGATATTGCTTATTTTTTCGTCGAGGGAGGTTACCCTTCGCTTGTCGCGCGCCTGCGGAGCTACCAGATACTCGGTTGCTTGCTCTTCCAGTACGTCCTTTACCCTTTCGCACACGGTGGAAGCCGAAACAGGCTTTACAAAGTAATACCTTGCCCCGCGCGATATGGCTTTGCTAACAAGCTTATCGTCGGAAAAGCCGGAGATTACGAATATTGCGCACGACGGCAAATTTTCCTTTATGTACTTCATAACGCCGAAGCCGTCCTCCCCGCTAAGCACCGTATCAAGCACAACCACGTCGGGCTTGAATTGGCTTATCATACCGATACCCGCGTTGCCGTTGCCGCTTATTCCGCAAATTTCAAAATCTGCCGCGTCCTCGAACCTCGATTTCAATTCTTCCAAAAACCCCTCGTTACTCTCTAAAATTACTATTTTACGCATACCGCTACATTTTTCTCCTTCAACTTTATTGCCAGGTTATTATACTACACATATATACAACGGTCAAGAGATTTCCGTACAATATTACATAAATATTTTACAATATTTTGTACAATATTGTCGTAGCGTGTCGACAACGCAAGAATTTTGCCGTTATCCCCCTCGGTTAAATTACACAAATTTAAACAATATGCTTTAAATTTTCCGCAAAAATGCCCGAATTTTTAACAATTTAGGCAAACACGCAATTCATTTGTTGACTTGAAAAATTATAAATTTTATAATCGGTTTACTACATTACATTAAGGTTGCCGCGCGGCAACCCATACAAAAGAGGAAGAAAAATGAAAAAATCAACAAAGGCAATGCTCGGACTTTTAACAACGGTCTGCGCGTTTTCGGCAAGCGCTTTTTTCTGTGCCTGCAAGAAAAAAGACACGCACTCCGCAGGAAACCACCAGCACGTGTACGACGACGACAGCGATACTACCTGTAACGTCTGCGGATACGTGCGGCAAATCGAACCCCCTAACCCCGCGCCTCCCGAAGGCGGCGAACAGGAAAAACCCGTTGAACCCACTCCCACACCCGAAGGCTATGTTATACCCGCAGACACCGACGGACTGATAATAGAAGGCATAGGCGAAGAATACGCGCTGACGGAAGAAAGCCCCGCCGTAGACGTATCGCTGTTGCCAATAAAAATTTATCTTTCGGCAAACGGCGAAAAGGGCGCGGAAGTCCCCGCCGAAAACTACAAAATTACGGTTTATTCAGGCAACGGAGAAGTAAACGACGCCGCCAACCTGCGCAAAAGCGGCAGATATTTTGTTGAAGCGCAATTGCTCGGCGCGGTATTGCCAGACGGCAAGAAAGTACCGGACGGCGAAGTGTGCGGCAAAGCCGAGTTTGAAATTGTAAACGAAGTGCAAAATGTAATTCTGACCGAGGGAACGATGCGGCAGTTTGCTTCCCGAAAGGATAAAATTAGCCAAAGCTGGAAATTTACCGCGGTATTCGCAAACGGCGACAATAAAGAAATTGAAATAGAACAGGCAACGATAAAGCCGCTTGCCACGGAAGAAGCGGGAGAATTTTTTACTACGGTAACGTACCGCGGTTTCGAAGCAGAAATAAGTTATACGGTTTTGCCCGTGCCGCGCCCCGTATTCCTCTTCACTGCCGAAATAATTCAACCGCCCGAAACGGAAAACGGCGAATATTTACTGACAACCGAATGTTTCAGCCTGACGGTAACTTCCGACGCAAACTATACCGTAACCCCGAAAATAACACTTATTTATCAAGATAACGAAAGCCCTTCTTTCTTATTGGAAGCACGCCAAGCGCCTTACGACATTACGGTAAAGGCGGTTTTTTATTTTATGGCGGAAAACGAAACGTTTACGCAGGTTGCAACACATAAAACGCAAGTTACCGTTACCCTTTTGCCCACTGCCCCGCCAAACGGCAACCTTACTGTAAGCGGAGAAACCTTTTCCTCCCTGCCTAACGCAATTGTAAATACCGCGGTGCTTGCAGAAAGCGACGGAGGCAATATAACTCTCTCGCCGCAATCGGGAGTAAGTTTAAGCGTATTTACACCCGATAACCCCGTAGAAATAGACGGCAAAATTTTTGATAAAGCCATAGAAATTGAAAACCGAGCCGCCGACGGCAAGCCGTTTGCGGGACTGAGTTTGCGCCTGAACGAGCGCGCCGCGGTAACCGTTTACGCCGCGTGCCCGCAGGACGTTTTCGGCGCGATGCTTACGTTTGCCGCCTCCGCCACGGGGGAAATTGTCGGCGAACCCACAATGATAACGGACGGCGGAATTGCCTTAACGCTACAACTCGAAGCAGGCGATTACTTTTGCGAATTTACAGACTACAAGTCCTACTTTTACGGCGCGGAAGTAATTTTTTGTTGAAGTAATTTTTTGCCTATAAAAGTATACGGCGGAACGCAAACCGCGTTCCGCCGTATTTACCATATTTATTAAACAATCAAACTCTTACCCGTCATTTCCTCAGGCACGGGCAAGCCCATAACCGTTAAAAGAGTGGGCGCAAGGTCGGCGAGAATTCCGTCCAATCTAAGCGAAGCCCCCTTATACTTTTCGGATATAAGCGCAACGGGCACGGGGTTTGTGGTGTGCGCCGTAAATACCGAGCCGTCCTCCGCGATTAGTTTATCCGCATTGCCGTGGTCGGCGGTAAGCAGAGCGGCGCCGCCCATAGAAAGAATTTTATCAACCACCTTTTTAACGCACTCGTCAACGGTGCCCACGGCTTTTACCGCGGCGGACAGCACGCCCGTGTGCCCTACCATATCGCAGTTGGCAAAATTGAGAATAACAACGTCGAACTCGCCGCCGTCAAGCTCTTCTATTACCTTGTCGGTTACTTCGTAGGCGCTCATTTCGGGTTGCAGGTCGTAAGTAGCCACCTTGGGGGAAGCGATAAGGTCGCGCACCTCGTCCTTGTTGGGCGCTTCCACACCGCCGTTAAAGAAGAACGTTACGTGCGCGTACTTCTCCGTTTCGGCAATTCTAAGCTGTTTTTTTCCGCACTTTGCAAGATACTCGCCAAGAGTATTGTCAAGCGAAGTCTTGGGGAAAGCAATGTCTACGTTTTCGAAAGTCGCGTCGTATACCGTAAAGCATACGTAAACGGGTTGCAGATAGCCCGTCTTTCTCTCGAAAGCCGTGCCCTTTGGAACGGTAAATTCCCTCTGCGAAAAGGCGCGGGTTATTTGCCTTGCCCTGTCGGGGCGGAAATTGAAGCAGATTATGCTGTCGCCCTTTTCGATAAGCCCAACGGGTCTGCCGTTTTCGAATACCTTTACGGGCTTTATAAACTCGTCCTTATCGCCCGCGGCATAGCTGTCCTCAACCGCCGTCGCGGGGTCGGCGCACGGCTTGCCCTCGCCGAGGGTGAGCATATCGTAAGCCTTTTCCACCCTGTCCCAATTGTTGTCGCGGTCCATAGCGTAGTATCTGCCGCAAAGCGAGGCTATTTTGCCTACGCCTATTTCCTTTATCTTTGCCTGCAACTCGCGCACGAACCCTACGCCGGAAGTGGGCGAAACGTCCCTGCCGTCCATAAAGCAGTGTACGTACACCTCTTCGAGCCCGCGCTTTTTAGCCATTTCCAGCAGGGCGTACAGGTGGGTTGTGTGGCTGTGAACGCCGCCGTCGGACAAAAGCCCGTACAGGTGCAGTTTTTTGCCGTTGTTTTTTGCGTTGTCCATCGCCTTGATAAGCGCGGCGTTTTCAAAAAAATCGCCGTCGCCAATAGCCTTGGTAATTTTGGTCAGGTCCTGATATACGATGCGCCCCGCGCCCATATTCAGGTGCCCCACTTCGCTGTTGCCCATCTGACCGTCGGGAAGCCCCACGCTCATACCGCTTGCGCCGAGCGTTGCCGAGGGGTAATTTCTCAAAAATTCGTTTACGTATTTACTGCCGTTTACGGAAATGGCGTTCCCCTCGCTTGCGGGCGCCAAACCGTAGCCGTCCATTATGATTAGTGCATAAGGCGTTTTCTTCATTTTATAGACCTCTTAAATTTTAATGTAAAGTTATATACGAAAGCGGCAAGCCGCTCCGCGCCGCCGCGCTACGCCCGCGCGCACGCATTTTCAGCGTTAAACGACAAGCGCGTATTTCTCTATATATTATAACTGCATTTTTTGCAATTGGCAAGCGGGGCGAAGGTTTATTTTGAAAATCGGTTTCGGCTATTGCAAAGCGATTTTAATTGTGATACAATATTTTCTATGGAGGTCCGATGTGAATAAGAGTAAAATTGGGAGAATTATGATGATAGCGTCGGGCGCGCTGATTGCCGCGTTTGCGGTTACCTTTTGCGTGCTTGGCATAATGGACGTAGAAATACCGACGGCGGCGGTAATATCCATAGGCGCGGCGATGCTGTTAATATGCCTGCCCGTACTTTTAATAGGAGAGAGAATGTTCAGAAACAAGAGCCAAATCGCCGCAAACAGGCGTAAGTACGACAATTTGCCGTACCGTGAAATAGAAGATTTCAAGGCGGAGCTAAACGCGGTGCGCGATAACTACGCGGCGGATTCCTCCCCCGATAAAAACACCGTGCCCAAGCTGAAATTTACAGGCGCGGAAAAATACTTTGACTTCGATGTGTTAAACAGGGGCAAAATTTACTATGCCTGCCTTGAACAGGCAAACAACAGACTGTTTAAAAAAACCGACAATGCTTACAGCGTGTTGCCCGCGGTATTTGTTTACAGCACGGAAGAATACTATGAAGAGAACCCCTATGCGCTGGAAAGCATAGCGGGCAAGATTTTCGAGGACAGGGAAAATAATATTTTAAAAAACGAAACGCATTATTTTACCAACGTAAAAGTGGACGAAAGCCTTACGGACGGGCACGAGGTGTATATGACTACCTTAATGGTCAACCGCGCCCACCTGCCCCTCGGCTACCTCAGCAACAGTATTACGTTGTTAATCGCCGAACCCTTAACCTGCCCCTCGGCTTTTATAGTCGACGTAAAATACCTCACCGAAAATCTCGCCTGCCACATAGCCAACCGTAACCGCTACAAAAACATAGTTATGGGCGATATAGAAAAATACTCCGACTACCCCGTTATAGAAGTAACCGACCACGCCAGGGAATTGGACGAAGTGAGAAAGAACTTTCTTGTGGACGTAGACGACGATATTTCTTTTAAAGACGACAAAATAGAGCCGTTCGGCGATTTGGGCAAGGAAAACAAGGAACACCTGTACGAATTCACATATGCGTACATAGTGGAAAGCGACAAAAGGTCGGACAACCCCTACACCGACGAAAGCCTTTTTGCCGCGGTAATTCTGTACAGCGACGACGAAGAGTACAAGCGCAACCCCCGCGCATTGAAAAAAATTGCCGATATTATAGGCGGATTGGATAAACAACAGCGCAAAGAAAACTTTAAAGAGGCGGTCGATTACAGAAAACATACCCTAAGCGACGTAGCTATACCATTGGAGTGGACGGACGGCAGAAGAGTTTTTCTTTCCGGCGCGCTTATTATGAAGGGACACCTGCCCGCGTTCCATATCAGCGACAGAATTATTCCCGTAGTAAGGACAAACGGTATAAACAGAATGATTTATTCTATTGATAAAAGCTATTGGACGGAAGCGCTAATATCCGAATTTGTTCACGGCAAAACGGAAAACTGAGCATTATATATTATAAGGTAATAAAATTTGTATAAAGCAGGGGCGCATAAAATGCGCCGCTGCTCTTTTGCTACCTTCTTCCATCGCCTTCCTCCTTAATAATATAGGGCAGGTTGCAGACAAATACGGAAACTTCCTACGCAGTATTCCCCCTCAGTAAGGGGAAAAAGCAAGAAGCACGCGCGAAAACCCCTCGCCTTCCTCCTTAGTAAATGAAGTATAACAAAATAATATAATTATTTGTATAATAAATATTTTTTTAATTGTTCTTCATATTCAAATGAATTTATTGCTCCGCAAGAAAATAATTCTTCTAATAAATCAACCGCACGCTCGTTCCCACGTAAAATATTTTCAAATTTTAATATTTGAGCGATATCATCCCAATTTGCATATAAAAAAAATTTCACACTTTCTTTAAGCAATTTTTTATACTGTTCAAATTCTTTAATTATATTATGAATATTCAACAGTAAACGATAACGCAAAACAAGCTCTTCTTCTTTAAAAATGTCTTTACCAATTTTGTTAATATACATAATATTATAATATTTGTCCAATGTGCAAATGTCAAGATTTTTTTGCACAATGTGCATACTATTTATAATATGATAACAATAGTTGATATACAACTACGGCTAAGGGAAGCAATAAATACTTCACAGTTATCCAAAACGGAAATAGCAGATAAGCTTGGTGTTAATCCTTCAACAATAAGTAGGTATTTGCACGCTAACAAGTTCCCCTCTTTGGATACTTTTGCAAACCTTTGCAAAATATTAGACGTATCTTCCGACGAAATTTTAGGTCTTAAATAATTTTTGCCCGCGCGTTAAAAATGCGCGGGCGTTTTATTTTACCCTCGCTTTATAAACACCCCGCGGTTAAGTTTGCAAAAAAATTAAAAACCGACTATAATAATACAGTAAATGTTAAACGAAGAGAAAACGCCCGCAGAGGGCGAAAAAACAACCGAAGCGGCTCAGCCCGCCGCCCTATTGCCGCCGCAAAAAACCAAGGCGGAAGCTTTCTTTACCACGCCGCTCGCCCTTGCGCTGTGCGCTATTTTTTGTTGCGTGCTTTGGGGTAGCGCGTTCCCCTGCGTTAAAACGGGCTATAAATTATTTGAAATAGACACTACCTCCGCGCCCTCGCTTATGCTGTTTGCAGGCGTAAGGTTTTCGCTTGCGGGCGTGCTTGTAATAGTATTCGGCTGTATACAAAACCGCAGGTTTTTAGCGCCTAAACCGCGCAATATATGGCGGGTATTGCTGGTTGCGCTGTTTCAGACGGCGTTGCAGTACACCTTTTTCTATATAGGTCTTTCGCGCGTGTCGGGCGTAAAATCTTCCGTGTTAAACGGGTTGGGAGTGTTTTTCACCATACTGTGCGCGTGCTTTGTGTTCCGCACGGAAAAATTCAATTTGATTAAACTCGCGGGCTGTATCTTAGGCTTCGGCGGCGTTATCCTTATAAACCTCGGCGGCGATTTTTCGTTTACGTTCAGCTTTTTGGGCGAAGGTTTTTTAATTCTTTCGGGCTTGTCCTCGGCAATCGCGGCGGGCTTAGTAAAGATATTTTCCCGCAAGGAAAACACAACCGCGCTGTGCGGATATCAGTTTTTAACGGGCGGCTTGGCGCTAATCATAATAGGCGCAAGCTTCGGAGGCAAAATTCCGCACGTGTCCGTCGGCGGGGCGTTTATGCTTTTATACCTTGCCTTTCTTTCGGCGTGCGCGTTTACTTTGCAGGGCTTTTTGCTTAAATACAACCCCGTTTCCAAAGTTGCCGTTTACAAGAGCACGAACCCGCTTTTCGGCGCGGTGTTTTCGGCAATAATACTTTCGGAAAGCGACCAACTGCTATCCTTTTACACTTTAATAGCCATAGTTTTGGTGTGTCTGGGAATATTTATAATAAACAAATTCGGCGAAAAGCGCAAAAAAACCTGAATTATTTTTACAAATTCACCCCTTTTTTCATTGTCAAAAACTTTCCGCTGTGTTATAATTTTTCGGTAAACAACGATTTTTGAGGTTGGCATTGATGTTAAATCTTTTAATTGCTATGGGGGACCCCCAATATATAACCTACGTAGTACTTACAACGATAGCTATCGTGGCGATGTTCCTCGCCTCTTTGGCTGCTATAATTTTAGTTCTGTTACAGCAGAGTAATTCGGAAGGTATACAGGGCATAACCGGTTCAAGCGAAACTTTCTTCGGCAAAAACAAAGGTCAGTCGATTGAGAGCAAGTTGAAGAAATGGAGCTGGATTTGCCTTGCCGTTCTTGCGGTGATTGCAATAGCTTTCTATATCGTTACGATTATTCTCGACTAATAAACCGGATAAGTTTATACTGCGGCGGAACTGTGTGCGTTTCCGCCGCTTATTTTTTAATTTGCACACGCCTGCACACGGAAATTTTACATATGGATTTAAAGAAGATTATTAAAGAAGGCTTTAAGAGCGGCAAATTGAAGGGCGTTTCTATAAACGCGGTTACTACGGCGTTGCGCCTTTCCCCCTCCTACAAAAAGCCTGTAAGAGCAATTTTAAAACAGCTTACCGACGAAGGTTACGTTATAACCGACGGCGTAAGATACGGCACGCCCGAACAGATGCGCGCCTTTACGGCGCGCGTAAAAGCCACGCGGAATGGCGCGGTTTTTCTTATTCCCGAAGGCAAAGCCGAGCGAGAAAACGACTACTTTGTACCCAAGAAATATTTAAAAGAAGCGCTTGACGGCGACACCGTGCTCGCCGTTCCAAGGCCGCGCACGCAGGACGAAGCCGCCGTTATAAAAATTTTGGAGCGCGGGCGCAAGACGGTTGTCGGCGTATTTGAAAGCGACAGGCGCTGGGGATACGTTATTCCCGACGACCGCGCATTTGCAAGCGACATCTTTATCCCCTTCGACTTATCCGCGGGCGCGGAGGACGGCGACAAGGTTATAGCCGAAATAACCTCCTACCCCCACGGCAAGGCGGTCGGAGGAAAAATTATAGAAATTTTGGGCAAGGACGGCGATTTTTTCACCGAGGAAAGGGCGATTATACGCAGTTACGAGCTGGCGGAAGAATTTCCCGAATACGTTGAGCGCACCGCCGAACAGGTTGCCGCCGAAAGGGTTGAACTCGGCGACCGCCGCGACTTGCGCAACCTTTTAACCGTTACGATAGACGGCGTTGACACGCGCGACATAGACGACGCCGTATCGCTTGAAATAGTAGACGGCAATTACCGTTTAGGCGTGCATATAGCCGACGTAAGCAACTACGTTAAGCTTAACGGCTGTATCGACAAGGAAGCCTACGCGCGCGGCACGAGCGTGTACTTCCCCGACCGCGTTCTGCCAATGTTGCCCAAAGCCCTTTCGAACGGCGCGTGCAGTTTAAACGAGGGCGAGGACCGCTACGCCCTTTCCTGCATTATGACGTTTAACAAAAACGGCAACCGCGTATCGTACGAAATTTGCGAAAGCGTTATAAACAGCGACAAGCGTTTAACATACGACGAAGTTACCGCAATATTAAACGGCGAGCGGACGGACTTTGTTCCCGCTTGCGCGCGGATGCTTAAAGATATGGAAAGGCTTTGCCTGCTTTTAGAGGACAGGCGTAAACGGGCGGGCGAGGTAAGCCTTGACGTAAAAGAGGCGCATATATACCTTGACGAAAAGGGCGAAATTGTAATTCCCGACTACGACAGGGCTATTTCCCACCGCATTATAGAGCAGTTTATGGTAAGCGCGAACGAAGCCGTAGCCGAGTTTGCCGAAAAGCGCGGCGCGCCCTTTTTATACCGCATACACGAAAAGCCGTCGGCTGAAAAAGCTTCGCTCCTTTATTCGTTCGTGCGCGATTTGGGCATTAACGCCAAGGGCTCGCCCGAGGACGCGCGTCCCTGCGACTACCAGAGAATTTTAACTGCCGCGTCGGACAAGCCGTACTCCTCCGTAGTAAGCAAAGTTATGCTCCGCTCTATGCAGAAAGCCAGATACTCCGCGGATAACAGGGGGCACTTCGGGCTTGCAAGCGAGTGTTACTGCCACTTCACTTCGCCCATACGCAGATACCCCGACCTGTTTGTTCACCGCGTGTTAAAAATGCTTTTGCGCGGGGATATTGCGGGGGCAAACGCAAAATTTGCGCCTATTGCCGAGCGCGCGGCAATTGACACGAGCGAGCGCGAACGCAACGCCGACGCGGTTGAACGCGACGTTGACGATTTGTACAAGGTTGTATATATGCAGTCGCGCATCGGCGAAAGTTACGACGCGGTTATTTCCGGCGTGATAGAGAGCGGCGTGTTTGCCGAGCTTGCCAACACGGTAGAGGGCTTTATCCCCATAGACTGCCTGCCCGCCGACCGTTACTTTTACGTTGCCGAAAAGTTCAAATTATACGGCAGAAAAGTCAGCTTTTGCATAGGCGACAAAGTAAGGGTTAAAGTTGCCGCCTGCGACCTTGGCGCGCGGCGCGTACAATTTGTACTCGATTGACTTTACATTATAAAAAAAGAGGTTTATAATAATTTTATGAAACAGATTGCTTACAACAAATCGGCTTCGTTCGAGTATTTTATCGAGCAGAAATACGAGGCGGGAATAGTTTTGGAGGGCGCGGAAGTTAAGTCGTTGCGCGCGGGAAACTGCAATCTGAAAGACAGTTTCTGTTTTATCCGCGAGGGGCAGGTAACGCTGAAAAATATGCACATACCCGTTTACGACAAGAGCGGCGCGTTCAACTCCAAGGACAGCAAGCGCGACAGAAAACTTTTGCTTCACAAATTTGAAATTGACAAAATAGTCGGAAAAATAAACGCCAAGGGTATGACGCTTGTGCCCATCTCCCTTTACTTTAAGGACAACCTGATTAAAGTTGAAGTTGCGCTGTGCCGCGGCAAACAGAGCTTTGATAAAAAACAGACAATTAAACAGCGCGATATAGAGCGCGACACCAAACGGCAACTTAAAGATTACTAAAAGACGCATACGGTGCATAACCGCAAAAAGGAGCTTAATTTATGAAAAATTACAAACTTGACACGCTGTGCGTGCAGGCGGGCTACAAACCCAAAACAGGCGAAAGCAGAATACCCGCAATCAGCCAATCGACCACCTTTTTTTACGGCGACACGCAGGCTATGGCAGACTGCTTCGACTTGAAGAGCGCGGGCTACTTCTACTCCCGACTTTCCAACCCCACCGTGGCGGCGTTCGAAGGCAAGGTTGCCGCGCTCGAAGGCGGCGTTGCCGCAATAGGCTGTTCTTCGGGAATGTCGGCTACAACCCTTTCGGTGTTCACCGTTGCGGGCGCGGGCGACAATATTTTAAGCTCGGCAGAAGTATACGGCGGCACATATAACCTGTTCGGCACCACCCTGCCCAAGCTCGGCATAGAGTGCAGGTTCTTCAACCCCGATTCTTCGGCGGAGGAAATAGAAAAACTCATCGACGGCAAAACCAAAATGGTGTTTATCGAAACGGTTGCAAACCCCGCCATATCCGTAGTCGACTTTGATAAAATTGCAAAGATTTGTAAAAAACACGGCGTTTTGCTTGCCGTTGACAACACGCTTGCCACTCCCGCGCTCTGCCGCCCCAAGGAGTTTGGCGCAAACGTTATTATACACTCCTCTTCCAAGTACCTCGACGGACACGCCGCGGCTTTGGGCGGAGTTATAGTAGACTGCGGCAACTTCGACTTTAAGGCAAGCGAGCGTTACGCTTCTTTCAACCAGCCCGACGAAAGCTATCACGGGCTTGTTTATTCCGATTTGCCCGTTGCGGTGTTTGCAACCAAGTGCCGCGCGCAGATGATTAGAGATATCGGCGCGATTATGTCGCCGCAGAACGCATTCCTTTCCTATATAGGAAGCGACACGCTTGCGCTGAGAATGGAAAAGCACTCCGCAAACGCGGCAAAGGTAGCCGAGTATCTTTCCAAGCACCCCAAAATCGAGTGGGTAAGGCACCCCTCGTTGAAAGGCGACAAGTATCACGAGCTGGCTAAAAAATACCTGCCCGACGGTCAGGGCGGTATGCTCAGCTTCGGCATCAAGGGCGATTCGCAAAAGTGCGCCCTGTTTATGGAAAGCTTACGGCTCATAACGCAGGAAACGCACGTTGCCGACGTAAGAAGCTGCGTGCTTCACCCCGCCTCCACCACTCACAGACAACTTTCGAAAGAGGACCTTGCCGCGGCGGGCGTACCCGAAAATCTTATAAGGCTTTCGGTGGGCATAGAAAACGCCGAGGACATAATCGCCGACATAGCTCAGGCGCTTGAAAAGGTTTAATTGCCGTAACAAAAGCGGAAATTTGCGGTTGCCCCGCATATATGCCCGCGCGAATGAGGAAAACATATGCCTATCGTAATAGACAAGGACATACCAGCCTATAAAATTTTGACGGGCGAAAAAATCTTTATTATGGACAAGGGAAGAGCGGACGTGCAGGATATCCGCCCCATCGAAATAGCCATATTAAACCTTATGCCCACCAAGGAAACGACGGAAACGCAGTTTATGCGCCTGCTTTCCAACTCCCCCCTGCAAGTAAATATAACGCTTGTGCGCACGCAGACGTACAACCCCACGCACGTGGAAGCCGAGTACCTTTCGCGCTTTTATAAAAACTTTGAGGAAATTAAAGGCAGAAAGTTCGACGGTATGATAATAACGGGCGCGCCCGTGGAGAATTTGGAATTCGAGGACGTTGCATATTGGAAGGAGCTGGAAGAAATTTTAGACTGGACCAAAACGAACGTTACTTCCACCCTGTTTATCTGCTGGGGAGCGCAGGCGGCGTTGCACTACTTTTACGGCATAAAAAAGCACCCGTTAAAGGAAAAATGCTTTGGCATTTTTGCGCACAAACGCGTGCAGGACGGCGAGGTGGAGCCGCTTATGCGCGGCATTTCCGACGAGTTTCATATGCCCCACTCCCGCCACACCATAATTTACGCAAGCGACATAAAGAACCAAAGTCGGCTTAAAATTTTGGCATATTCCAAAAAGGCGGGCGCAAGCATTATAAAGAGCGTGGATAACCGCCAGGTGTTTGTAACCGGTCATATGGAGTACGACCGCGAAACGCTTAAACGCGAGTACGAGCGCGACAAGGCGAAGGGGTTGGATATAAAACCGCCCGAAAACTATTTTGCCGACAAAGAGATGCAACAGGTTAAAATGAATTGGTCGTCCACTTCTAACCTGTTTTATATAAATTGGCTAAACTATTACGTATATCAGGTAACGCCTTACAAATGGTAAACACAATACGCCGCCCGCGCGAACATCGCGCGGGCGGCTGTTTTTAACCGTAAATAATCAAACTTTCTATTCTTTGTAAAAGCTCTTCAACGTTGAGCAGCATATCCGTTATTTTTCTCTGCTTCTCTTCCTCTCCCGTGCGCTCCTCCCAATATTTGCAACTTTCCTTTAACGGAAACGCGCAAGTGCGGGTTTTAAACGGCATCGAGGGACATACGCAGTGATGACAGTTTACGGCTAAAAATTTATCTTGCGCAAAAATGTAGTGTTGCCCGAAATATTTGCAAGTATTACAGCAGTAAGTTACAGTTTCCGTTTTCTTATCCATATTATTTTTCCTAATTATAAATTTGTTTCAATAATTCTTTATAATAATTATATATCAAGAATTCTTGATTGTAAAGATATTTATCAAGTTTTCTTGTAGAATATAAGTATGAATTTTTCAAACAGGTTAAAAGAATTGAGATTGGCAAGCGGGTTAAGCCAAAAAGAGCTTGGCAATTTAATAGGTTCGACGTATTCTGCAATATGTTATTGGGAAAACGGTATAAACGAGCCGAAGATAAGCTATCTTATTGCTCTTTGCAGAGTTTTTAATGTTTCTGCCGATTATCTTTTAGGTTTATCGGACGTTATATAATTTTTAAGCAAAAACACAATACGCCGCCCGCGCGAACATCGCGCGGGCGGCTGTTTTTAACCGTAAATAATAAAGTTATAAAACAAATTTCTTGGCTTCCCCCTACGTTCAAAGGGGAAGCTCCGCGTAGCGGTGATGAGGGTTCGGCAATTTACGCCTAATAAAAAATTACGTTCTGCTTTTGTACAGTTTTGCCAAACCGCCCTCGCTTGTTTCGCGGTAGCGCCCAGATAAATCGCGCCCCGTTTCATACATTGTTTTTATAATAGTATCAAGCGACACCTTGCGCGTATACGTTAAAAAGTTTGCTATGTTTACTGCGTTTATGGCGCGCATTGCCGCAACGGCGTTGCGCTCTATGCAAGGTATTTGCACAAGCCCGTTTACGGGGTCGCAGGTAAGCCCCAAATGGTGCTCCATTGCAACCTCCGCGGCGTACTCCGCCTGCTCTATATCCATATCGAAAAGCTCGGCAAGCCCAGCCGCCGCCATAGAACAAGCCGAACCTATTTCCGCCTGACAGCCGCACTCCGCGCCGCTTATCGACGCGTTGGTTTTAATTAAATTGCCTATAAGCCCCGCCGCCGCAAGCGCGCGTACAATCTTTTCGTCGGAGTACTTGCGCTGTTTTTTCATATAGTACATTACTGCGGGAATAACGCCGCAACTGCCGCAGGTGGGCGCGGTTACCACCCTGCCGCCCGCCGCGTTCTGCTCGGCAACGGCAAAGGCGTAGGCGCAAATCATTCTGTTTTCGGCGATTTCTTCCGTTTCGCCTATATGCTTGCTTTGCCAAAGGTAGCGCGCCTTGCGCATAACTTTAAGCCCGCCGGGAAGCTCGCCCTCTGCGTTAAGCCCCTCTTTCAAAGTAGCCTTCATCTGCTCCCAAACGGTAGTAAGATATTCCTGCGCGTCGGGCTCAACCGAAAAAACGTAGTCGGACAGACTTATTTCCCGCTCTTTAAGCTCCGCCTTAATTTCCTCGAACGTGTTCAAAGGATAGACTTCGGGCGTTTCGGTGATATTTTCCCCTTCGAAAACAATTCTGCCGCCGCCCACCGAAAGTACGGAGTGCTCGGCAACTACTTGCCCGCCGCGAATTACGGTTACAAGCATTGTATTGGGGTGCTTCAACCGTTCGCGCCCGCTTCCGAAAACTATTTCCGCGCTGTCGCCCAGCACGTTTTTTACCGCGCAGTCCGTTCCGTGCCCCTTGCCCGTAAGCGCAAGCGAGCCGCAGAGCGTAATTTTAAAGGTAGCCTGCGGGTACATTTCCTTTAATTTTTGCGCCGCCGCTTCCGGACCCATACTGTGCGAACTTGAAGGTCCCACCCCTATGCGGTACAATTCCTTTAACGATTTCATATTTCTCTTAACACCTCTCGGCGCACGCCGAAAAATTTATAGTAAAATTAAATAAGCTGGAAGTCGTCTTCCAAATAAGTTACCTTGCGCACAATTTCCTTGCCGTCGCGCAACAGCGTATACTCCACGGCGTCGCCCGCCCTCACTGCAAGCATAACGTCCTTAAAATTGTGTTCGCGCATTACCGGCATATCTTCAACCGCGCGCTCCCCGCCGCCGTCGTTGCGCAAAATTCTTATGCGCTTTATTATATCGCCGCGCTCCACCGTGCCCAGCGTTTTGCCGAAAGCAACGCTCTTTACCGATACTTCCTCTACTATTTCGGCAAAGCCCTTATCGTTAAGCCCCGTGGAATAGCTGTCGGTTATTTCCGTTTCAACGCCGTGCTTAACCACGTTTACTCCGTGCTCCTCTTCGCCCGTCTGCGCGTACCTTTCTATCATACTCGCCGCCACGCGCTTTATTGCCGAAGCGGGCAACGCGTAGCCTACGCCTACCGACTCCGCCCTGCCCTTGGCGTTTACCAGACCCACGACCTCGCCGCCGATATTGTAAAGTCCGCCGCCAGAGTTGCCCGAATTGATTGTTGCCGAAGTGCGCAAAACGTTGTAGTAATACTGCTCGGGAACGGAATCCGTACCGAGATTTACGTAGACCAAGTCCAAATCTTTGGATATATAGCCAAGGTTTGCGCTGAGCTTTTCGCCGTTGGCGTTGCCTATTGCGTACACCGTTTCGCCCAGATAAGTTTCCTCGTCCGAGCGCCATTTTGCCGCTTCGCCGAACTTGGAACGTTTAACCTGTTCGCTCCCCTCAATCTTCAATATAGCCGTGTCGTAAGTCTTGCTTGCCGCGACTACCTTTGCCGATATTGCCGTGGCGTTCAAAAATTCCGAGCCGTAGAGCCATACGGAAACGTCGTCGCAATAGCCGTCCTGCTCGCCGAAATTAGCCTTGGCGGAATAGACTACGTGGCAGTTGGTAACAACCGTCATATCGCCCTTTTGCCTGTCTATATCGAGAATAATGCCCGAGCCGCTGTACGTATTTCTTACGGTTACGCCCGAAATCCGCTCTATAAACGACGAGCGCACCGCAACGCCCGACAACAGCGATTTGTTTACCGATTTCTGTATGGAAACGGCTTCCTCTATGTCCGACGGAGTATAGGAAAGGTACTCCCTCAAAAACTCGTCGAAAGTTAAGTCGTCGTTGGCTGTTTCCGCCTTGACTGCGGCGTAAATGTCGTATATGTTTAAATCTTTGCCGTCTACGCCGTCCCGCCCGTTGGTGGTTACGCACCCCGCCGCGGCAAAGCACAGCGCAAACGACAGCGCGCCGCACGCCAATAATCTTTTAATGCTCTTACTTCTCATATTATCACCATTGTGCGCGCCTTACAGCTTTACGCCGTTTTCTATAAGCAGGGCGCGCGCCGTATCCACGCTGTCCGTGCCCGTCATATTCTTTACGGGCGCAAATTCCTTTCTCCTTTCCACTTCGAAGCCGAGGCATCCGCCCATAAGCTTTATAAGGTCTACCGTAAGCGTTTCGAGCTTGTACGCGTTGGGGCTTTCGGGCGTTACCTTTACTCCGTCCTCTATATAACTTACCTTCTTTTCGGCAAAGTGATAGGGCAAAGGCTTTTGCGAAATTTTGTCCAACTGCGCCACGTTGAAGAGGTAGTTTAAAATTACGCCGTAGCAGTAAACCAGACCGCCGCTATTATCCCTCAACGACTTATACTCTTCGCCCAGCTCGTAATACTCCACAATGGCGGGTAAACCGTTCTCCTTGCAGAGCACGCCCACGCGCTCCTCGGGCGAAACCTTTCTAACAACCTTGCCAGAACAGGGCAACCCGCTTAATAAGGTTGCGCCTATAAATACGGGGTCGCAAATTTTTTGCAAAACGTTGTCCACTCCGTACACGTTCAGCCACTCTATGCCCGCCCGTTCCAAAATTTTTCCGCAGGGCGAGTTTTTCAGCGACGTATACCAACCGCCGTTGCCGTTGGGCGTAAGTACGGGCTTGTACTTTTCTTCTAATAAAATTTTACCCTCGCGGGAAACTGCGGGAGCCGTCCTCTGAACGTAGAAATGTATTCTGTCGCTTCTGTAACCGAAATAGCCGTTTTGCTTAAAAAATTCCCGCGTGCGCCCGTCGTTCACCGTGCTTGTCATTACAAACAGGTACGGATACTCCCCCGCGCTTTCGGCTACCTGCAACAGATTTGCCATCTGGCAGGCGAAAATGGAAAGCTCGCGCTCTATCCCGATATTAAACGTGCCCTTGGGCGCGTCTATCCCGAGGCGCGTTCCCTGACCTCCCGCAAGCAACACCGCGGCAACCTTGCCCCGCTTAATCGCGTTTATGCCCGCGTCGTAAAACTCTTTAAATCTTTCAGCCGTTTCTTCGAGCGGCATAGCGTCGGCGGGCGAAAGCTTGCCCACGCCCTTTTTACCGTCCGCCGCGGCACAGCTTAAAATAGAAAAATCTATTTCGGATATTGCCGAAAGCAACTCCGCCCTCTCGCCGTCGCTTAGCTCGTCGTAGTACCGTAAAAGATGTTGCTGCCCGTATTTTTCCAAAAGCTTTTTGGCTTTGATGTAATCCATAACATTTCCCCTGCGAATTAGCGGCGCAATTTAGTAATGCTTTCGCGTTTATCATTATATATTATAAGTGCAATTATGTCAATCGCCGCGGGCAATATGTTAAAACGGCGTGAAATATGCCGCGGTAAAGCGATTTTTTATACAAGAATATTGACATTTAACCGCGTTGGCGGTATACTTAAAAAAACGAAATCAAGCGTCCGCTACGGCTGTTGCCGCGGACGAAAGGGGGAAAATATGCACTGTCCCGTATGCGGGGAAAAACTTGCCCTCTTTCTGCACAATCAGGAAGGGCTGGTACCTTTTTGCAAACACTGCGAAGAGTTCCGCTTTCCGCAGTTTGCAACGGCTGTATCTATGGTTGTGGTGAACAGAGCGCACGATAAAATTCTGCTTGCAAGACACAAGGGTCAGCAGGACTATATACTCTTTGCAGGCTACGTTAAAAAGGGCGAAACCGCCGAAAAGACGGTTACGCGCGAATTCCGCGAAGAAACCAAGCTGAACGTTGTAAAATACAAATATATGTCCAGCCGCTATCACGAGCCGCACAACGTTTTAATGCTCAACTTTTTGGTTGTTGCCGAAAACGGCGAGCTTTCGCTCGATTTAAGCGAGCTTGACGACGCCGTATGGTTTGACTTCGACGGCGCGTTGCAGGCGATAAGAAAGGGTTCCGACGCGGAAGCTTTTTTAAAGAACGCTATAACCGAATTGAAAAAACAATAAAACATATTGAAGGAGAACGTTATGAATTTACTTATGAGCGTAGGCTCGATTGTCGCAATAGTTATAGTTGCGGTAATTGCGCTTTTAATCATAATACTGCTCTGCTGGGGCGTTGGCGCAAGAAACAACTTCGTAAGACTGAGAAGCAATTGCGAAGAAGCTTTTTCGGGCATAGACATTTACCTCAAAAAGAGGTACGACCTTATACCCAACCTTGTGGAAACGGTAAAGGGCTACGCCAAGCACGAGAGCCAAACGCTTGAAAATATTATAAAGGCGAGAAACCACGCCGTTTCCGCCAATACCAACGCCGAGAAAATAGAAGCCGACGCCGAAGTATCCACCGCCATCAAGAGCATAAATATGGTTGCCGAAAGATACCCCGATTTAAAGGCGAACGCAAATTTCTTAGACCTTTCAAATCAGCTTAAACAGATTGAAACGCAACTTTCGGAACAGAGAAGATATTACAACGCCGTTATTAAGAAGTTTAATACCGAAAGGGAACTCTTCCCCAAGAGTATAATTGCGGGAATGATGCACCTTGAAAAAGCGCCATATTTCGAGCTTGACAGCGACGAAGAAAGGAAAAACGTACAGGTTAAATTTTAATTACGAAATTTAAGGGCGGCTTTTTTTGCCGCCCTTTATTGCGAGAGAAATATATGAAAAAGAAAAGACTTATACTCCCTGCGGCAATAGCCGCGCTGTTATTAGCCTTATCCACCCTCTTGGGCGTTATGTTCGGCGTACGCGGAACAAACAGAGCATATGCGGCGGGCGAATACGACTTTGAATTTACTTACTATTCGGTTACTTACGACGTACGCGCCGACCGCACTATGGACGTAACCCTCGATTTGGGCGTGCACTACCTCGGTTGGAGCAGTACGGGAATTATGTACGACATACCCGTAAATTCGGGCGACAGAGTTAGAAACCTGCGCGCCTTTGAATTAAGCGGCAAAAACGGAAACGAGAACCGTCTCGACTATAAGGTTAAACACGAAACGACAAACTTTATAACGGTGGATATGGGCGATTACTCCAACAAGAGGGGCGAAACGCACTACTACCGCGTAAAGTACGAGTACGCCATAACCAAACCTGCTAAAAACGAAAAGAACGCAATATACTTAAACGCCATTGGCTTCGGCTCGGACGGCGCTATGGAAGACGTAAATATCACTTTAAATCTTCCCGCCGGGTATATTAAAGACGGTATAATGAGTTTCGTAGGTTTTTCAGGCTCCGATAACGGGCAAAAAGACAACTTTACGGTAACCGGCAACACGGTAACGATGCACATAGACGAGCTGTACGCAAGGCAGGGCGTAACGTTTGAGTTGCCGTTCGAGGAGGGCGTGCTTTCAGTAAAGCCCGACCTTACCCCCTATTGGATAATAATCGCCGCGTGCGTAATGCTTGCCGCGCTGTTTGCCGTTAAATTCCTTGCCTTTAACAGGGACGGGCTTACGCCAATAGTAAACGTTGAAGCGCCCGACGATATGGACCCGCTTGTAATGGGCAAGCTTATAGACAACAAGGTTGACAAGAGCGACGTTACCTCGCTTATATACTATTGGGCGAACAAGGGTTACATAAAGATTGATTTGACCAACGAGAAAAATCCCGAACTTATAAGACTGTACAAACATTTGCCGCCCAACTCGCCGGGCTATCAGAATATGATGTACGACAGGCTTTTTAAAAGCGGCGACTGCGTAAAGGTAAACAGCCTTACCAACACCTTTTACGGCACCGTGGACAGGGTTACCAAAACGGTAAACGCCGAAAACGGCAAACTGTACAGCGGAAAGAGTATGGGCGTTGCCGTGCTGTTCGCACTGTTCGGCGGACTGTTTATGGGGCTTACCCCCTTGATAATTACGCTTACTACCATATCCCCCAAACTGTTGTTTATAATTCCAATATTTATGATAGTGCCGTCGTTTATAATTTTTGCGCTGACGCAGTCGGTACATTACAACAGGCTTAAACACAAGAAGGGAAAACAGGCGCTTATGTACGCGGGCATTGCGTTGCTTGGCGCGTTGTTTACCGCCATATACGTTTGGCTCGTCCCTTCGTACATAGTAGAAGTAGCGCCTAAAATTTTAATAGGCGCGCTCGGCTTTGCGATAATAATGCTTGCCGCCTGCATAATCAGCCGCACCGAGCAGTATGTTAAAAAGCTTAACAAGATAGTCGGCTTCCGTGATTTTATACTGTATACGGAAAAGGATAAGCTGGAAACTATGCTGGAAAGCAACCCCGAATTTTACTATCAGGTTTTGCCCTACGCAATAGTTTTGGGAGTTTCTGACATATGGGAAAACAAGTTTGCCGCTCTTACCGTTACGCCGCCAAGCTGGTGCACGTCAAGCTATTCGGATACCGTATTCAACTTTATCGTTTTCAACTCGGTTATGCGCAACGTAAACAGAAACATAACCTCTGCGTTCGTATCCCGCCCCAACTCGGGCAGCGCTTCGGGCGGCGGCTCGCACGGGGGTAGTTTTGGCGGCTTCTCGGGAGGCGGACACGGCGGCGGCGGTTTCCGCGGAAGATAAACCTTAAATACAAAAACGAACGGTATAATAAAACTGCGGGTTGTAAAACTACGCGCAACGATTAAGTTAAATAAAGTTAAAGCCCCGCGGGCAGGTTGCCCGCGGGGCTTAAACTTACATTTTCAAACAGTCGCAACAATAATTCCTCTTACTCCTCGCCGCGCACAAGAACGGTGATTACCGTAGAAACGCCCTCGGCGAGTTTTAACGTAACTTCGTAATCGCCCACAAGCTTAATGGGGTTTGCAAGCACGATTTTCTTTTTATCTATATCGTAACCCGCCGCCTTCAAGCTTTCGCAGATATCCGCGGCGGTTACCGAACCGAACACCTTGCCGTTTGCGCCCACCTTTATTTTTACGGTAAACGACTTTCCTTTAATGTTGGCGGCAAGCTCGCGCATTGCCTTTAACTCCTCGCTTTTATGGTATGCTTCGGAAGTTTTCTTTTGGTTTAGCTCGTTTATTTTAGTGGCGGTGCCCGCCTCGGCAAAGCCCTTTTTAATTAAAAAATTGCGGGCGTAGCCTTCGTTCACGTCGATTAAATCGCCCTTTTTGCCCTGCCCTTTAACGTCCTGCAACAATATTACTTTCATTTTATCCTCCTCGGCGCGGCAACCTGCCCGCTCGTTTATTTCCTATAAGTATTTTACCCCTTTTTACCGCCCTTTGTCAATAGCAGGCGTATAATTAGCCGACTTGCGCGCAAAATATATTTAAAGGCAATGCGTTTTACCGCAATGCCTGTTAGGAGGAAAACGTATGGAAACCATTAATTTCGGCATTGCTTGCGACGTATCCAAATGCAAGTATAACCACAACGGCTGTAACTGCACGCTCGATAAGATTCACGTCGGTTGCGCTTGCGACGGCGACCATTGCACCTGCTGCCAGAGCTATTCCGACAAGGTGTAACCCTTAAACAAGAAGATGCGGCGCGGAGCTTAAAACTCCGCGCCGCATTGCTATTACCCCCGTAATATCAGCCGATTAACGCCGCAACAGCCGCTTGCTCTGGCAGTGCGCCGAACCAGCCGCGCAACGGCAGATTTTTAAACAGCGAAGCCATAGGGCTGTGCGAGTACATACCGTCGCCTAAGCGCGAATAAAACGCGTAACCGTTAAATTCAGCCATAAAGTCCAAATCGTGTAAGGTATAGGCAACTCCGCCTACCGCCGTTAAAATTACCGCCATAACCGCGCACAGCACAATTGCGCCGATTACGCCGTCAACCGCCGTAAACACCTTGTTCTCCCTGAATTTTTCCGTAAGCTTGGGCAGGAAAATGCCCGCGATTATTACGAATACGGCGGATAAAAGGAAGATAATCAAAGCGATTATAACCCGCGCGACAACCGCAGTTTTGTCGCCGAGTGTACCCGCAAAGCTTGCAAGCAATCCGTTTTGCAAGCCGCTCACCGCGCCCGCGCACGCGTCCGAACAGGCGATTGCCCAGCTTGCAAACCCGAACCCGACAAGCAACCCAAGCACGACTACAAGACAAATAACCGAACTGATACCGCTGTTATAGCCCGCCCTCAAAGAAAGCGCCAGCACGCACACAAGCGGCAAATCGAACGCAAGGCAGTGCCCCAGCCCCTTCCAACTTGCCGAGGCAAGCGGCGCCGAAAAAGCCGACTGCAAAAAACCGATGTGCGACAAATCTATAAAGGTCAAAAGGCATAAAATTACCGCGCCTAAACCGACGAGCGCGTTGAACGCGCCGTTTACCGAACCGAGAACGCCGTCCAATACGCCCCAGCCGCCCGCTGATTCCTTTATTTTTTTGCCCTTTTTAAGCTCTCTTTTATACTGCTTTCTGTCGCCGCTGTCAACCGCCGCCAAAATGAGGGCTTGGTTTTCCTCTTTATCGTCGTAACGCTCGTAATGAGAGAGCTTTTTCCGCGCTTCCACGGCGCGCTCCAACAGTTTTTTAAGCGCTTTAACGGCGGATAAAACCATTAAAATAATCACCGCCGATAAAATCATAGCCAAACCGTAGCCGCCCGAAGTCTTTTTAACCGCCCCGCCGAGCGCCCTTACCGCAAGCACGGTTACAAGCGCGGTTACGCCGCAAAAGGACGTTTTTGTAAATTTTCTGAAAAAGCCGACCGCCGCGCCTATGGCAACGCCGATACATACGGCTATTATAAGCAATGCAGACATTTCCCCCTCCGCTTATTTGTTGAAACTGTCCTTTAAAGAAACTATTTCGGAGAGTTGCGCCTTGCCGTCTTTCGGCGGACACACTTTGTAGTAGCCCGTGCGCATAAGCTGAAAACTCTTGCCCGCGCACTCTGCGGCATAAGGTTCAACCTTGCCGCAACAAGTGTTTATACTGTTTTTGTCAAGCCGCTCGGCATAGTCCTGGTCGGGATACTCCTCGTCCTTTAAAAGCGGTTTGTAGGTAGTAAAAACGGCGTCTTTGCCGTATTTGGCGTCCACCCACTGTATTACGCCCTTGGCTTTAACCTCGCTCTTAACCGCGCTGCCGGAACGCGTTTCGGGGAAGTATGTGCATTTAAGCTCCGTAACGTTTCCGTTACCGTCCGTAACGACCTCGTCGCAACGCACGATATACGCGCCCTTCAAGCGCACGTATCCGCCCTTGAACAGCCTTTTAAACTTGGGAGGAGGCTCTGTTGCAAAGTCGCTTCTGTCAATATATACCGTACCCGTAAACTTTACGGGGCGGGTTGCGCCGCTTCCGTCGGCGGGGTTTATTTCAAAGGGCAACTCCTCCTCGCCCTCGTAATTGGTTACGGTAAGCTTTAAAGGCGAGCAGACGCCCATAGCCCTCTCGGCGGATAAGTTGAGTTCGTCCCTTATGCACTCGTCAAGCTGGGCTATATTTACCACGCCGTAGTTTTTGGCTACGCCCACCGCCGCGCAGAAATTGCGCAGAGCCATAGGCGGCACGCCGCGGTTTTTCAAGCCCATAAGAGTGGGCATACGCGCGTCGTCCCAGCCCGACACAAACCCCTCGTCTACAAGCTTTTTCAAGTACCGTTTTGACATAAGCGTGTTGGTTATGTTAAGCCTTGCAAACTCGATTTGTCTGGGCGCGGGGGCGGGAAAGCCCGCCTTTTCAATGACCCAATCGTATAGCGGTCTGTGATTTTCGAATTCCAGCGAACAGAGCGAGTGGGTAATACCCTCTATCGCGTCGGAAACGGGGTGCGCAAAGTCGTACATAGGATAAATGCACCACTTGTCGCCCTGACGGTAATGGGGAACGTGGGCTATTCTGTAAATGACGGGGTCGCGCATATTTATGTTGGGCGAAGCCATATCTATCTTAGCCCTTAAAACCTTTGCCCCGTCGGCATACTTGCCCGCGCGCATTTCGCGGAACAGGCGCAAATTCTCCTCCGCGCTTCTGTTTCTGTACGGGCTTTCCTTGCCCGCCTCGGTTAAAGTTCCTCGCGTAGCCGTTATTTCTTCCGACGATAAATCGCAAACGTAGGCGTTGCCGTCGGTTATATATTTTTCGGCTATTTCGTACATCTTTTCGTAATAGTCGGAGGCAAACAGAAGTTTATCGTACTCGAAGCCCAACCACTTAACCGCTTCCACAATGGAATTTACGTATTCGTAATCTTCCTTGGCGGGGTTGGTGTCGTCCATTCTCAAATTGATTTTGCCGTTATACTTTTCCTTTACGCCAAAGTTGATGCACAGCGCCTTTACGTGCCCTATGTGCAGATATCCGTTGGGTTCGGGCGGGAAGCGCACGGCAATTTCGTTGCCGCGGCTTTCAAACTTTCCTGCTTCCAGCTCTTCGTTTATAATTTGTTCTATAAAATTAGTCGCTTCGGGAAGTTGCATTTTATTTTCTCCCTTTAATATTTGTATTTTGTTGCGTGCTAAACTTAAATTCTTTATTCCTGTTTTATCAGGAAAGCCCCGTAATTTTACCGTTTGCGTCTATATCGATGCTTTCCGCGCAGGGCGTTTTGCCAAGCCCCGGCATAAGCATAACCGAGCCGGCGATTGCCACCACAAAGCCCGCGCCGCCGCGGTACTCTATATCGCGCACGTAAATTTTAAAGCCCTTGGGCGCCGCCAAAAGCGCGGGATTATCCGAAAGCGAATACTGCGTTTTGGCTATTATTACGGGCAAGCCCTTTATGCCCTTGGCTTCTAACGAGGCGATTTTGCTTTCCGCCAAGGGAGCGAAATCTGCGCCGTCGCCGCCGTATACGTTTTTGACTATATCCTCTATCTTCTTTTTTATCCCGTCGTTTAAATCGTACGCGAAGTGCAGTTTGCTCTTCTTTTCGCAAGCGGATATAACCGCCGCGGCAAGCTCTTTGCCGCCCTCGCCGCCCTTTAAAAACACGTCGGTGAACACGGCTTCCACGCCCGCTTCTTTGCACGCGTTCATAACCGTTTCAATCTCCGCCGCGGTATCCGTGAAAAATCTGTTCATAGCCACAACAACGGGCTTTTTGTACACGTTTTTAACGGTATCCACGTGCTTTAAAAGGTTGGGAAGTCCGTCTTTAAGCGCCGTTAAATTCTCCTCGGAAAGAGTGGCTTTTTCCGCCCCGCCGTGAAGTTTAAGCGCCTTAACCGTAGCAACCACCACCACGCAATCGGGCTCTATGCCCGCAATGCGGCACTTTGCGTCCAAAAACTTTTCCGCGCCCAAATCCGCGCCGAAACCCGCCTCCGTTACCGCGTAGTCGGCTAAACTCATAGCCGCGCGGGTAGCCCGTACCGAGTTGCAACCGTGCGCGATATTGGCGAAAGGTCCGCCGTGAACAAACGCGGGCGTACCCTCCAAAGTCTGCACCAGATTGGGGTTGAGCGCGTCCTTTAAAAGGGTTGCCATTGCGCCCTGCGCGTTCAATTGGCGCGCATATATGTACTCTCCATTGTCGTTTTCGCCCACGACTATGTTACCGAGACGCTCCTTTAAATCGGCTATATCTTTGGCAAGACACAAAATTGCCATAACTTCGCTTGCCGCCGTAATCGAAAAACTTTCGCTTCGGGTGTAGCTTTCGCACCCTTTCATATTGCCGGCGGGGCAGTCGAGCGTAAGCGCCCTCAGCGCGCGGTCGTTCATATCCATACAGCGGTGGAAGTAAACTTCCTTGATTTTGAGCGCGTTACCGCGGAAAATGTGATTGTCGAGCATTGCGCATAACAGGTTGTTTGCCGCCGTTATTGCGTGCAAATCGCCCGTGAAGTGCAAGTTGATGTCCGCCATAGGCACAACCTGCGCATAGCCGCCGCCTGCCGCGCCCCCCTTAATGCCGAACACGGGACCGAGCGAAGGCTCCCTGAGCGCAAGGCACGCGCTTTTGCCGAGGCGAGATATACCGTCGGCAAGACCTATCGAAACGGTGGTTTTGCCCTCCCCGCTCGCGGTGGGGTTAATTGCCGTTACAAGCACAAGTTTTGCCTTGGGCTTATAGCTTTTAACGTTAATTTTTGCCTTGTACTTGCCGTACAGTTCCAAATCGTCCTCTTTGAGTCCGAGTTTTTCCGCAACCGTGCGGATGTCCTTCAATTGCGCGCTTTCGGCTATCTCGATATCGCTAAGCATCAAAAAACAACACTCCTTTTATATGCGTTTACAAGTCTGAATTATTATACCACACCCGCGCGACAAAGTATATAATTTGAAAGCCATTTTGTAAAATTACTTGCAAAAAGTCAGGCGCTAACATTTTGCTTGACATTTTTTACCGCGGGGCATAAAATTATTAAAATTCAAATGGGCGCATTTTTGCCAAGTGCGCGCCGAAGGAGCAGAATATGGCTGACAAAAAGAGAGCCGTTACGCAGGAAAAATTGGTGGCTCTTTGCAAAAACAGGGGCTTCATATTCCCCGGAAGCGAAATATACGGCGGACTTGCCAACACCTGGGACTACGGTCCTTTGGGCGTGGAATTCAAAAACAACGTAAAAAAAGCCTGGTGGAAAAAATTTATACAGGAAAGCACTTTAAACACGGGGCTTGACTGCGCGATACTTATGAACACGCGAACCTGGAAGGCGAGCGGACACCTCGGCGGCTTTTCCGACCCGTTGATGGACTGCAAAAACTGCAAGACCCGCCACCGCGCCGACAACCTTGTTGAAGCCTACTGCCAAAAACACGGTTTGGACGCAAAAGTAGAAGCTATGGACAACGACGCGTTGGAGGCGTTTATAAAGGAAAAGGCGATTGTCTGCCCCGCCTGCGGCAAGAGCGACTTTACCTCCATAAGAAAATTCAACCTTATGTTTAAAACCTTTCAAGGCGTAACCGAGGACAGCGTAAACACCGTTTACCTCCGCCCCGAAACTGCGCAGGGAATATTCGTAAACTTTAAAAACGTGCAGAGGGCGAGCCGTATGCGCGTGCCATTCGGCATAGGTCAGATAGGCAAATCGTTCCGCAACGAAATCACGCCCGGAAACTTTATCTTCCGCGTGCGCGAGTTCGAGCAGATGGAGCTTGAATTCTTCTGCAAGCCGGGCACCGACCTCGAATGGTTCAACTATTGGAAAAACTATTGCAAGGACTTCCTTTTATCCCTCGGTATGAAGGAAGAAAACCTGCGCCTTAGAGACCACTCCCCCGAAGAGCTTTGTTTCTACTCCAAAGCCACGACCGACTTCGAGTACAAATTCGCGTTTGGCTGGGGCGAGCTTTGGGGCGTTGCCGACAGGACCGACTACGACCTAACACAGCACCAGACGGAGAGCGGCGAGAGTATGGAATACACCGACCCCGTTACCAACGAGAAATACGTGCCCTACGTTATAGAGCCTTCTCTGGGCGTTGAGCGTATGGTGCTTGCCTACCTCACCGACGCGTACGACGAGGAAGTTTTAGACGAAGCCAAAAACGACGTGCGCACCGTGCTTCGCCTGCACCCCTTCCTCGCGCCCTACAAGGCGGCTATTCTGCCCCTGCAAAAAGGGCTTTCGGAAAAAGCCGACGAAGTTTACAAAAAACTCGCAAAGAAATTTTCGGTTACCTACGACGTTACGGGCTCGATTGGCAAGCGTTACCGCCGTCAGGACGAAATAGGCACCCCTTACTGCATCACCGTCGACTTCGACACCCTGCAAGACGATACCGTTACCGTGCGCGACCGCGACAGTATGCAACAAATCCGCCTGCCCATATCCGAGCTTGAAGCTTATATAGAAAAGAGTTTGGAGTTTTAAATGAAAACCGCGGTAAAGATTGGCGTTTGCGCATTGCTGTGCGCGGCGGTTGCAACCCTTGCCGCCTGCGTTAAGGCGCGCGCCGAAAACCAATTTTATTCCGTAACCGGCGTAAAACTTCCCAAATGCGAAACGGTTAAAACGACTGATACCACGGGCTGGTTCGGCGACGGAGAAGTAACCTACACTTTCACCTTTAACCAAGCCAACGGCAAGGCGTTGGAAGACGCGTTGAAGTCGGCAAAAAGCTGGGCGGCTTTGCCTATGCCGGCCGATTTAGAAGAACAAACTTACGTATATTATCACGCATCCGTTCCCCGCGTAGAAAGCGGATATTACTACTACGGGGGCGGAAATTATACGTTTACCGTTGCGATATACGACGCGCATACCCGAACGGCTTATTTCAGCGGAATAAATATATAAATCGAAATTTTACAAAGCGTAAAGCGGTCGGCTTGAATAGCCGACCGCTCCGTTTATTTTTTATATTTATATTATTTTATCGAGTATGGAAGAAAGCCCGCCGAAGCCGACTACTGCGATAAGCAGTATAACCGCAACTACGATTGCAACTATAATCACCCCGCAGAAATAACTTCTTGCAAAACTACGCCTGTTTATGTTGCTATCCGTGCAGGCAAAAACTATAAGGCAGATAAAGCCCACAAGCGGAATGGCAAACAAGAGCTGATAGCCGAAATACGCCCACGCACTCAACGGGCGGTATTTATAAGGTAAATTTTCTATTTCCTGCTTTTCATATTTGCTCATATTCATCTCCGTTACGTATACTTTTTATTATAATAAATCATAATTATGATATTGTCAATCATAATTATGATTTATTGATATAATTTTTTTAAATGGAGAACTTTGGAGAAAGACTGAAAGAATTGCGTTTAGAAAAAGGCTTAACGCAAAAACAGCTTGCCAACGAAATAGGCAACACGCAGTCGGCAATCGTTTATTGGGAAAGCAATAAGCAAGAGCCAACTATTTCCACGCTGAAAAAATTATGTAGATTCTTCAACGTTTCCGCCGATTATCTGATTGGTTTAGAGGAATAAAACGAAGATTGCCCGCGGCATATGCCGCGGGCAATCAATTTTAATCAATCTTAATCTTCATCTGCGGAAGTATCGCCTAAAAGCGTGCTTACAAGCTTTTTGCCGAGCTTCTTACCTATGCGCTCCTTTAAAGTAGGCTTTTTAGGCTTCTGCGTTTTTTGCGCGGCTTTGGCTTTTTTCTTTTTCTCTTCCACCTCTATACTGCCTTGAAGCTCTATCTCCTTACAGGGGTCGGAAACTATATAACCGCACTCCATAGCGTACTCGAATACGTTTTTTATAACGCCCTCGGTTATGTGCCTGTCCCCCTCAGGCACGCGCTCTACAAGCGTAATCAAGTGCCCCGAATTTATGTTTGCCACCTTCTTTTTGCCAAGCGCAGGCAACAGAACGTTATCCACGCATCTGCCTATGTCGTTCAAATAGTTTTTGGAAACGCGCCTAATCGTTTTCGAAGCGGCATTTTCACTGCTTAACAGCTGGAACCACTCTAAAACGACGAACGAGAATTTCAGTTTGACCTTGGTGGGCGAAATCAGCCAGCGGGCAAGCCCGCCCAACCCGCCGAATATGAGCGGGAACAGCGAAAGTATAACGAACACTATGGAAACAATAAGCGCAATAGTGTCCAACGCCACGGCAACAACGTCGCTCGTGCCCGAAATCAGCGACATTATAACAGCCGTTATGCCCATTATAAGCGAGCTTATACGCACTGTTAAGCGCAACCAGGTAAGCACCCGCTTTTTCTTTTTAACGCTCTTGGTATTTGAGTTTATGCCCCAAACAAGGCTGAACGCCACCAACACGGCGGTAAACAGCACGTGCACGCCTATAATGGAAAACACCGCAATCCAAGAGGTGTACGCAACTATTTTGTTTACGCCCAAAAACACCATAAACCCAACATATAGCAGGGTGAACACGGACGAAAGTATTGTATTTACAATGGAAAGTCGCCTTAAAATCTGCGCGCGGTTGGCGTAAACCGACTTTATTAAACAGCGCAAATCGAACACGTCTTTTGCAAGCGTGAACGTTTCCTCCGCAGAAATTGTGTGGCGCACTTCCTTTATTACCGTTTCCACCGTTTCCGCCTTTATTTCCAAGGGCTTGGTTTCCTCCGCCGCGTCCTCGGCTTCGGGTATTTCCCTCTCCTTTGTTTCGTTGCTTTGAGGTTTCATTTTAAATAGCCTCCCAATCAGTCCAAAAGTCCGCCGTATCTCTCGTACAGCGTTTCGAGTTTTTCCTTTACCGCCTTCAACTCTTCCAATACGGGACAAAGCTTAGTGTAATCGCCAGCGATTGCCGGGTCGGCAAGACTGTTGTTTAACCGCTCTTCAAGCGCTTCGTTGAGGGATATGTCGGCTTCAATGCTCTTTATTTCCGCCTTTAACCTCGCTTCACGCCCCCTGTCCTCTTTCGAGCGGAACGTTTTTTCCCTGTCGGCGTTGCGCTCCCTGCGCCTTTCCTCTTCCTCGCTGCGCCGCTTTTCTTCCGCAAGCTTTTCCTTTTCCCTCTTATATCCCTCGTATCCGCCGCCGTAGGAATTTATGCGTCCTTCGGAAATTTCAACCACTCTGTCCGCGACCGCCTCGGTAAAATACCTGTCGTGCGATACGAATATAACCGTGCCCTCGAAAGCTTTTAACGCCTCTTCCAGACTTTCTCTTGCGGGCAGGTCGAGGTGGTTAGTAGGCTCGTCCAATATAAGCAGATTGCCGCGGGCGTTTTCAAACACGCACAGCGCAAGTTTCGCCCGCTCCCCGCCCGAAAGCGAAGAAACTTTTTTATCAACGTCCTCTTCCGAAAGTCCGCACCGCGCAAGCGAAGAGCGCACCTCGGTAAGCGAATAAGAAACGTGCCGTTCCCACAGCTCCTGCATTACGGTGTTTTCGCCGTTGAGGTTTGCCATTTCCTGGTCGTAATACGCAATCGCCGCATACCGCCCCAACGTTATTGCGCAATTGCCGCCGTTTACTATCGCGCGCAAAAGCGTTGACTTGCCCGCGCCGTTTTCACCCAGCACGGCAACCTTTTCACCGCGCATAACCTGCAATTGCCCCCCTGATATAAGCCGTTTACCGCCTATTTCAAGGTTTAGCCCGCTTATGGTAACCGCCTCTTTCGCGCAGTTGTTTTCAAAGGTAAAGTTGAATTTAGGGGGGCGCGGAGGCAGAAACGGCTTTTCCACAAGCTCCATTCTTTCAAGCTGTTTAACCCTGCTCTGCGCGCTCTTTGCGGTGGTTGCCCGCACTATGTTTTTATCCACGTAGGTCTGCAACTTTTTAATTTCTTCCTGCTGCTTCTCCCACTCTTTCAGCGCGCGTTCGTACCGCTCCGCCTTTAAAATTTTATATTTTGAATAGTTGCCCGAATACAAATTTACGCGCTTGTTTTCAATTTCAACCGTCTTACCGACAACCCTGTCCAAAAAATACCTGTCGTGCGATACTACGAACACGGCGCCCTTGTAGGCGGCAAGATAATCTTCGAGCCAATATAATGTATTTACGTCAAGGTGGTTTGTCGGCTCGTCCAAGACAAGAAGGTCGGGGCTTTCCAGAAGCAGGCGCGCAAGTTTAAGGCGCGTTTTTTCCCCGCCCGACATAGTGTCGATTACCCTGTCGTAAAAGTCTGAAAAGCCCATACCGTTTAACACGGTCTTTATTTTTACGTCTACGTTATAGCAATCGCGCGAGGCTACGAATTTTTGCAGAGCCTCTATCTTTGCCGCCAATGCGGTATACTCCCTGCCGCCGTACTCGCACAGCGCAAGCTCGGCGGACAGCGCGGAAAGCTTTTCCACAGCCGCAAGCTCCTCTTTGAACACTTCGCGCATTTCGCCGTAAACGGTGTTGCCGCTCTCGTATCCGCCGTTCTGTTCGAGGTAGCCAATCTTTATACCGTTCTTTTTGATTACCTCGCCCTCGTCGGCGTATAGCTGACCGAGCAGAAGTTTTATAAGCGTGGTCTTGCCCGCTCCGTTTTCGCCCACAAGCCCAACGCGCTCGCCCTCGTTTACGGCAAAGGCAACCTGCGAAAATATTAAATTGTCGCCGTAGCCGAAGCCGACGGAAGAAAACGAAACCAACATATAAATAAATGATACGCGCACATAAGCTTTAATTACTTATAGGCATAAATATAATTTTTCAAAAGTCCCACTTGGGGATAAATTTCGTATCCGCGCTGTTTCTGTCCTGCAAGAATACGTTTTTTAAATTGCGGCTTTTTACCGCTTCCAACACCTTATTGTACTCCCTGTCGGTTATCCCCCGTTTAAGTTCGGGGAATTTTTGCGCTTCGCCGAAAGGCGTGTATTGGCTCATCAGACTGAGATAAACGCTATCGGGCAGGCGCGAAACAAAGTCGACTATTTCAACGCTGTCGTACGCCGCGCAAGGCAAAATAAGATGTCTTACTATGCACCCCGAAAGCATTTTGCCATCCGCGTCGAATCGGGCTTTCTTTTGCGCCATAAACTCCACCGCAGCAAGCGCAAACTTTGCATAGTCTTTCCTACCCGTGTACCTTTCCGAAAGAAAGGGGTCGATAAATTTCAAATCGGGCAGATAAATATCGGCGAACGTATCGACTATTTTAAGCGTTTCGAGCTTTTCGTAGCCGTGAGTATTGTACACTACGGGAATTTCAGGGCGGTAAATTTCAAACGCCTCCGCAATAGAATCCGCGTAGTGCGTGGGCGTTACAAGGTTTATGTTGTCCGCGCCCGCCTCTTCCAGCTCCTTAAAAATTTCCGCAAGCCGCTTTATGGAAACGCTTATGCCGCGCGTATTGCGGGAAAGCTCGTAATTCTGGCAAAAAGCACACTTTAACGAACACCCGCAAAAGAACACGCACCCGCTACCGTTTTTAAAGGAAATGGGCGGCTCCTCGTAAGGGTGAAGATAGTATTTAGCAATTTTAATATCCCGCACGCCGCAGTAGCCTGCGCCCCGACTTCGGTCGGCGCCGCACTCCACGGGACAAAGCGCGCACTTCATACTAAGATTGTACCACAAAAAATACGGCTTGTAAACTACTGCAATTTAATTGACATTGGAAAATTATGAATATATAATATCAACGTAACCTATAAAGAGTGTGCGAGAGAACGGCTCTGCGACCACACAGCAACCTGCAATGCAAGGTGCTAATACCGTACCGATGGGTATTTTAAAAGCAATTCAGCCCGTTCGGTATGCGAACGGGTTTTTTACTTTAAGAAAAAGAGGAACGGCTATGAAAAAATTATTTACCAGCGAAAGCGTTACGGAAGGGCACCCCGACAAACTTTGCGACGCGGTTTCCGACGCCATAGTAGATGAAATCATCTCCCGCGACCCCGCCGCGCGTTGCGCCGTGGAGTGTTGCGCCGCATACGACGGTATGCTGATTATGGGTGAAGTTACAACCACCGCCGCGGTGGACTATCAGGAAATCGCCCGCCGCACAATAAAGAGAATAGGCTATGACTTCGGCAGTTTTTCATACGATAAATGCGCTATAACCGTATCGGTACACGAGCAGAGCCCCGACATTGCGCTTGGCGTAAACAACTCGCTCGAAAGGCGCGGAGGCGTTACGGAAGCCGAGGACGAGTTGGGCGCGGGCGACCAGGGAATGATGTTCGGCTACGCCTGTTCGGAAACGGACGAGTATATGCCCCTGCCCGTAACACTTGCGCACAAGCTTGCCGAAAAGCTTACCGAGGCGAGAAAGAGCGGAAAGCTCCCTTACCTCCGCCCCGACGGAAAAACACAGGTTACAATCGAATACGAAGGCGACAGACCCGTGCGCGCGGACGCGATAGTAGTTTCCACCCAGCACGACGAAAGCGTAACGCAGGAAAAATTGCGCGCCGACATAATAGAAAAAGTTATAAACTGCGTTGTACCCAAGGAGCTGTTGGATAGCGATACCCGCATCTACGTAAACCCCACGGGCAGGTTTTTGATTGGAGGACCCGAGGGCGACAGCGGACTTACGGGCAGGAAAATAATAGTCGATACCTACGGCGGAGCTTGCGCGCACGGCGGCGGCGCATTCTCCGGCAAAGACCCCACCAAGGTAGACCGTTCGGCGGCGTATATGGCAAGATACGTATGCAAAAACGCCGTAGCCGCGGGGCTTTGCAATAAAATAGAATTGCAGATTGCCTACGCGATTGGCGTATCCCGCCCCGTATCCGTGTTTGTAAACACCTTTGGCACGGGCAAACTTGCCGACGGAGAAATTGCCGACATCCTTGTAAAGGAATTCGATATGCGCCCCTACGCTATTATTAAAACGTTGGGGTTGAGAAAGCCCGTCTACTCGCAGACGGCGGCGTACGGTCATTTCGGCAAACCCGCCCTCCCTTGGGAAAAGCTTGACAGGGTAAACGATTTGAAAAAGTATTTAAAGTAATTTAAAAAAGTTAAGCGC
>OFFL01000187.1_pt1 | contig 72217 bp, 66 predicted proteins | sample 1521391 | NCBI WGS metagenome assembly OFFL01 (sample SAMEA3504082, study PRJEB24116) | mouse gut metagenome | biome: mouse gut; feature: mouse-associated habitat; material: faeces | place: Denmark | collected 2011
AGATCAGACGCGACTAATCTGCATGGGGCTGGTGCATCTAATTTGACGGACAACAATATGTTAATAGACAGCATTCGTTTATACGCGAACGCTAAAAAGAGAGTCCAGAACAAGACTCCCTGATTAATACAATATTCAGTTGTAGGTTTACGCCAAAATTGGGGGGCATCTCAATTCTGCGAAATCGTGATATAGCGGCACCAAAACGGGAGACGCTGTTTTCCCAGATTGTTGGGGAAACTATTTCGAACCATTTCGCAAAAAGTTGCGATTTCACATTTCTGCGTAACCGTGATATTACGTTTCCAGAATGGGAAACATTGATTTTCAACCACTTGTGGGGAATGATATGATATTTTCTAAGACATTCGTATTGGCTTAGGATTAGTCCATCACAGACTAATTTATATAGATTTGCAGTTGTACCACCGTGGGGCAACTTTTTCACAATTCTGTGAAAAACTCATCCCCTTATAGGTGTTGAGTTTAAAACCAATGCAATGTTTTAGGTATTTCGTTTTGAAGTAAAATAGATTAAGCACATCTATTTGCAAACATTTTCAATTCTTTCACAATCCTAGCTATGATACTTCCACAGCTTTCACCTTCATTTACTCTTATAAATTTACACTGTATTTGATTCTCTATGTAGTTTTGTCTTTTGCGGTCATAATCTTGCTTATATTTGTGTTCTACTTCATCAATTTCTATTGCAGTGTTATACTTTGGAATATATAAATCTATCCTGTAATTATCAACCTGATATTGTTCAACTGAATCAACATTCATTAAATTCAAGAAATCTTTTATTTCATTTAAGTATTTATACTCAAACCTTGCGGAACGGACATCGTATTTGAATCTGCTCTTTAAAATATCAGCACCCATATCATCTATATCATATTGTATTAAACATCTGCCATCTTTTGAGATGTAGGAGCTTTTCATAAAATATTCGGATAATTCAGGATTCTTCTTTGTGATTCTACCTATTGTTCTTAATATACTTTTATGTCGTTTTTCATATTTTATTGCTATTTCTCTACTGTTTGTCAAAATGTCTGTACTTCCTCCAATTAAAATTTCATCAAATAAAAAGAAGACTGCTCTCAAAACAATCTTCTCAATACCTCTCGTTACTTTTTTCTAAGTAGCCACCAGATACTCAATCGCCTTCCTAATTCTCTCCATCTCATTACTGTATATCCTATATGCTACATTTTTTGCTGATTCTATGGAATCATACTTTTCAGGCTGTAATCTCCTGAGACTGCCTTTACCGAAACAATACAGATCATACTTATCTTCTTTCGGCTCATGATTAATACGAAATTCCATCCTAATCACGCCACACAAATTGATTTCACAGTGACTACAGACAGTCACACCATCTGATACGACATCTTTCCATTCTAAATCTTTGAATTGCATTCAATATCTCCTATGTCATTTTTCCTTTAACGGACACCATTCAGGGCTTCTCTTCGGCAACTCATTTACACTTAATTTCCCCATATCGTCAATCCTGTCTTCATGGTCACAATAATAAATCCTATTACCATAGTCATACATTCTCATAAATTCACATTCAGCGCAATTTTGCGTTCTATTATTCAATTTCATATGTACTCAATCCTCACTCTGCATTTCTTCTATCTTTTTAGATAATGCCTTGCTTGGATAAAACTTCATCTTTTTATGTTCTGGTATGATACATTCGCCTCCTAATGGTAATCTGCCCTTTCTGCTTTCTAATGTTTTCATCTCAAACCTTCCAAAGTTATTGAACATCACTTTTTCATTCTCACACATACAATCCATGAGCGTTTCAATAAACAATTCAAGCCCTTCTCTTGCTGCTTTCTTTGTAATACCGCCCGTTTCTGCCATCCGGTCTATAAATTCTTTCTTCAATACTGACATTATATTTTTTCCTTTCTTTCTGATTTCTCAATCATCACATTTCTTTTGTGATAATCTCCTACACGCTTCTTTCAGGCGTTCACCCATCGTAAATCTGATTCTATATCGTGCTGGTACAATATTCTCTTTTATATTGCTGAATCCATTTGCATTTAATTTGACTGCTTTATAGTATTTTGGTTCCATCTTGATATAATTGTTTATCTTAATCGAATCGCCGTTCTCTATAGATTCATATACCACATTCCAGAAAGCGTCTAATACGTTTGCAATAATTTTCTGTGTGTATTTTAGATGATATTTTCTTTTATACTTCTTGCCATTTCCACCTATGGCAATCTTTTCATTAATCAATTTCTCTGATATTTTGTCTATAATATCCTTTTTGTGCAATTCGTTACTCATTTTTTCACCCCTAACTGCTTTTTTGTAAAAGCTGTTGCAGCCTGATTTAGCTTTGATCCTGCTTTAAAGCACACTCTATAATGTTCTGGAACAATCATTTCTCTATTCTCAGCTACATTTCTTGACTTTCGCTCTGCCATATATTTTATTCCTATTGTCGCATAACCATTGAGATTTACAGAATCGCCATTTGAAAGCGCATCAATAATAACATCCCAAAATGCAGATACAATATTTTCAACATCTTCCTGTGTATACTTCTTATTTCTACATTTCAATAAATCTACCACCCGTTTTATTAATCCAGGTCTAATAATCTTTTCATTCATTATCTTTTCTCCTTTAAAATTATCCTATTTTGATTTAATTTCTTACTGAAAATCCTTTGCTTTTTAAATAATCTACTGCTAACTTTAAAAGTTCCCCATTATCCAGCGTCTCACGCATAGTATCATCCCATACATGAGGCTTGTGATCTACTTCCATGCCGCCGTGTGAGCCTTCATTACTCCACTTTACAACCTGATAACCGGATACGCCTCTATAACCGTCTAAAGCGTCATAATCAATATACACACTTGCCCGGACACCGCCTTTATATGGCTGTGCATCTATTTTCACTGCTGAAAAGAGGAAATCTTTTGTCCTCTGGTAGCTTGACGGCTCATATCCTGCATAGTAGTCTAACAGGAAATAATTCAGCGTTTCATATACTCTGTCTGCTAACTGATCGACCATTTTTAACATTACCGGTTGTAATGCCTTTGCTAGCTCGTTCATGTTACTTACGTGTTTTGCCATTGTTCATCATCTCCGTTTTTTATTTCTGCATCTGCTGGTATATATCCGCTTTTCTTTAAAATATCCATCTGCTGTTTGCTGAATGGTAATTTGTCCAATCCATAGATACCATTTTCAATATTTCTAAGTAAATTCCTGTTCATAGTCTCACTTAAAAGATTGTTTCGAGTTATCTTTAGTTTTGTATATGGCGGATTACCGCCGTCTTTATTACACATTGGAAGATTAAAGTTTCCTTCGTGGACTTTTACTTCTGGTATGATTGAACCAACCTTTGATATTTCTATTCTCTCCCTTCGGCTAATGCTTTTCTGCACTCATCCATATACATAAGCAGAATATTTGTAATCAACTGCTTTGTAATTACTTTCTTGTCGTAAACATTATCTTCTCTGTTGAATATGCGTTTTGCTATTTTATAAGCTGACAATGCTTTTACTCTTGCCATTGGTTTTGTTTCTCCTTTCTGCCATTTTGTCAATGAAATGCGCTTTTCAATTAGTGCTTGATGTGTGCCTTTATATTGCCTTTTCTGACGCTCTGTGAGGCTCATACAGGCGTTTGGGGCAAGTTCATGTTCATTTTCACTAAAAATATATTAAGGCACTAAAATAAGCCCACTATCAATCATATTTCTATAACTGATAATGGACTTATTTACATGTCCTAACAATATATTTACTTGTCACGATGTACAGAATTTCTCCTTTCTCTGTGCCCTGTTTGTTCCCTCAGAGGTTCCCTTGTTTTTTTCATGCCTTAACAGCCACCAAATTTCAGCATATAAAAAATGCTGTAAACCGCACAAATTCAAGGTTTCCAGCATCCTTCAGGGTTGGGCTGTTAAAAAAACAGTCAACAGCTCGTAGGGGAATCGAACCCCTGTTTCCGCCGTGAGAGGGCGGCGTCTTGACCGCTTGACCAACGAGCCTCAGAACTCGCTTACGCAAGTCCTTGATTATCTTATTACACTTTCTACAAAAAAGCAAGCATTTTTTTCATTTTTTTAAAATTTTTTTAATTACATGGCGCATCACATTATACCAGCCTTCCATGTTCCATCTCATATACCGTATCACACAAAACCTCTATATCCTCTTTATTATGACTGGCAAGTATGACGATTTTTCCTTCTTTCTTTAATCCTAAAAGAATATTCCTCACATCGTTTATCCCCTGATTATCAATTCCATTCATTGACTCGTCCAAAACCAACATATCAGGATTTTCCATAATTGTCTGAGCAATACCTATCCTCTGTCTCATACCAAGCGAGTATTTTCCAACTTTTTTGCGGCTGTCGGGATCTAAACCTACCTGTTCCATGCTCGCCCTAATCTGCTCCCTGCCTATCAATTTACGGATAGCTTCCAGATTTTTGTATCCTGTATATCTGCTTAAGAATCCGGGATTTTCAATAATAATTCCCATATTGTCTGCAAAATCAATATCTTTTCCGATTTCCTTTTCCCCCACTACAACCCTTCCGTCTGTCGGATTCAAATATCCAATCATCGTTTTGAGCAAAACAGTCTTTCCTGATCCGTTCCTTCCTATAATCCCATAAATTTTTCCTTTTTCAAAACTGATGTTAATACGGTCAAGCGCAATGACTTCGCCAAACCTTTTTGTTACATTCTCCACGCGGATTATTTCTGCCATATTTACAAATCTTCCCTTCCTCAAATATAGTCTATTTCTTTTTTCAAATATTTCCGTCCAATAACAAAACTGGCTGCCAGTAAAGCAGTTTCCAGTAGCAGGGGCAGGTTCTGCGCATCACGGATGGAAACAGTCAGGCGGGAAAGGTTCTCCTCGTCGCCCAAAATGTGGTCTATGTTTACCTGTATCGGCCACTCCGGGTTGTAATTGACGCCATACTGCGCTATATCGTAGCTGGGCTTTTTCGGGAGCGGACTTATATATTTGAGCCACGGTGAAAGCTCGTCCGAAAAGCCGCGGAAATACCAGTCCAGCATACTGGCCTGCCGCTTGTTCCGGTCAAAGCAGCCATAGATGGCTTTGTACCTGCGCGTGTACAGGCCGGTATGGAAACAGACAAATTCGTTCTCCACATGGAGATAGCCCGCCGCCTTCCCCGGGTTCCGTTTCATGGATCTCGTATAAAGTTTCGCTCTCCACCGCACAGGAGTATCCGCCCACATAAAGCACGAAAGACTCGGAAGGGTATTCATCCCTGCGGCCTAATGTTTCCAGAAGATAGTATACCGGTTCGTCAGCAGTGAAATTTATCCCAAACGACTCAAAGAACCGTTTTGTAGACGGTTACCGCCTGTTCTTCAACATCATAATTTACTACCGTTCACATTTCGTATGTTGTAAAATTTGTCATATCCTCTAACCCTCCTAAATTTCTGGTATCAAAAAAGGACTGCATCGCGCAATCCCTTTTCTTTGTGTGTTCCTGCCCTGTATTTTGTTTGATGTACCTATAACTGGCACGCTATATCGATGGCAGTCTGCGTCTCCCCAAATGCTGCTGCCCAGCTATCGAAATTGACGCGGGCCGAGAAGGCAGCAGCCAAAGCGGCTGTGAAAGCCGCCGCAGAGCAGGAAACCACAGCAAAAGAAAACGCTCCGGAGGTCATGCCGGAATCCTCGCAGGAAGTAACGGCACTGGCAGAAATAAAGCCCTTCGATATAGCGGCCCTGATCACGCCGCCCACCGCAGAGGAAGCTGCACCGGAAACGGAGCCGGAGGCCGAGGAAACCACCGGGCAGACGGAGGAAGCCGAGGCCGAAGAAACCGGAAGTATGGAAATCCTCTACAATATAACCGGGCCACGCAGAAAAGAATCAGCAACCGCAGTAGGGAATTTTATCGGTATGGCTCCGGTATATATGAAAGCCCCGACCTATAGCTTCGCGGTAAGCAATTACATCATTGACAAGAACGGAACTCTTACCGGCGAGAATAACAAGGCATTGTTGGAAACGCTTGCAGAGCAGGGCTTCACTGCCGCATAAGAAAGCAATACTGCCCCCGCTTCGGCGGGGCTTTTTGCTACCGGATATTCCAGCGAAAATATATTTTAAGCGTTTTAGAGCTTGCTTTTTCAACCGTGGTGTGTAAGCTGTCACTCACAGAAAACAAAACATATCTTTAAGGAGGCCCACACAATGGCAGACTATTCTATTGAAATACAGCGCAGCAATGTAACCCTCGCACAATTTCTCCGGTATGTCCGGCAGCAATGCGAAAAGAACGGCATCTATATGGAGATCGACCGGGAGGAATTTGAAAACCCGTACCGCCCCGAAAGTTCCAGATATACCGTAATCGACGGCCAGAAAAAATGCCATTTTGCCGGATTACAGGACAGTGATAAACCACCGGCGCAAAATTGCCAGCTATCAGACCTCGCAGGGCTTTACGAGATACTATTACACAGACGAGTTGGAAACATACGAAGAAACCCAGCTATATCACAATGACCGGACGGAGGACGGAAACGACGCGCCATGCCGGGCGGAAACCTGCAGAACCTTCGCCTATGACTTCCAGACCTATATCCTGAACCATGACGGTTCTATGTATAATGAAATCTGCGAGTTTACCTTTGACGACGAGAAAACCGGCCACAGGTATTATTATCAGGCAAACCGCGACAGCGGGAATAAATAGGGAAAGCGACCCCGGCCATGCTGCAAATATCTGAAATCGTAAAGAAAACCGAGGAAATGTTTGACCTGTTTAATGAGCATTTCTATGACAATGAATTAACCCGCCCGGCCATCACAGTATCCCCGGACGGCGGACGCGGCGCTTACGGCTGGTGCAGTATCAATGAAATCTGGAACGCCAGTGGCAAGAAGTACCGGGAAATCAATCTTTGCGCCGAATACCTTGACCGGCCCATCTTCGAGCTGGCGGCCACCCTCTCACATGAAATGGCCCACCTTTACAATCTGGTACATGACATTCAGGACGTAAACAACAACGGCTATTATCACAATATGAAGTTTAAGGCCACCGCCGAGGCCCACGGCCTGCATATTGAAAAGCACCAGAAATATGGCCGGACGGTAACGACACTGGCCCCTGAGGCGGAAACATGGATTAAATAAACCATAGGCGAGGCCGGTATCAATGCAAGCCGTCAACGGCCAGATAGCCAATTTTTACTGTAAAACTTATATTACGCTTTCATACATACCTAAACGCCTATTGCATATACTATCCCTGAGGTGGTGAATGCATGAACCGGTTGAAGCGTAACATGATTATAGGGGTTGTTTTTGTATTGATAACAGGCGTCCTTTCCCATTTTTTATATGAATGGACAGGAAACTCTTTTTTAGCCGGACTCTTTACGCCGGTCAACGAATCGGTATGGGAACATATGAAACTGCTGTTTTTCCCCATGCTTTTCTATTCCTTGATCTTGATCATAGCCTCGAAAGAATCTTATGACTGCCTTGCCTCTTCTCTATGCTTTGGCATCCTGACGGGTACGCTCCTCATTCCGGTCCTCTTCTATGCCTATACGTCTCTTCTCGGCAAAAATGTACTGGCATTGGATATTGCGACTTTTGCCTTAAGCGTTATTTGGGCCTTTTGGAGCGCTTACCGCCTGACTCTGTCCTGCAGATTAAAGCCATATGCCGGATTACTGTGCATTCTGGTGTGTCTTTTCTTTCTCTGCTTTTTACTGTTTACTTACAGACCACCGGATCTGAAAATCTTTATTTCCTCCACCGCCGCATACCAAATCTTAATATTATAACACTATGACGCAGACTTGCATCTCCTCTAATTTACGGATACGGACCGTCAGGCCAATGCTTTCCTATCCGCATCCGCTTTAGTCTCCCTTCTCTGATCTTACACAAAATCAAACAAGCTGATTTGATTGGACTCCGGCAGATTTCCCAAAATCCCCAGACTGTCCATAAGCTCTATGATCGTTTTTGAAGCCTTTGTCCTCTGCCTGAAATCGTCTTTTGACAAAAACGGCCCGTCTTTTGCCGCCTCCACGATCGCATCCGCCGCTTTCTCTCCCAGACCGTCGATACTGTTTAGGGAAGGCATGATCCTTCCGTCTTCCATGATCTGAAATAATCTGGACTGTGCGCTGAAAATATCGATCGGCACAAATTCATATCCTCTTGCATACATCTCCTGTACGATCTTCATATCTTTCCATGTATCCTGCTCTTTTTTTGACAAGCTGTCCTGACGCCTTTTATAGTCTGCCATGACATTTTCCAGATGGTTCTGCCCCTGACACATGATCTCATAAGAAAATGCAGACGCACGGATACTGAAGTAGGCGGCATAATACGCCTGCGGATAATTGACCTTACAGTAGGCGATACGCCATGCCATCATAACATAGGCCGCCGCATGGGCTTTCGGGAACATATATTGGATCTTTTCACAAGACCAGATATACCAGTCAGGTACGTTATGCTCTGCCATATCTGCCTTCCATTCCTCCCATTTATCGCACTTCTTCTTTGCCACCGTTCCCTTTCTGACAGCCTCCATGATCTTAAAAGATTCCTCGGAATCGAGTCCCATTCCAATCAAATAAGTCATAATATCATCTCTGGTACAGATCGCCGTTGAAATAGTAGCCTTTCCCTCCTCAATCAGCGTCTGCGCATTGCCAAGCCACACGTCCGTTCCATGGGACAGCCCGGAAATACGGACCAGATCGGAAAAAGAAGAAGGTTTCGTATCGATCAGCATTTGAATAACAAATTCGGTTCCAAACTCAGGTATCCCCAAAGCGCCAAGGGGACATCCTCCAATCTGCTCCGGCGTGATCCCCAAAGCTTCCGTACTTTTAAACAGAGACATTACCTGCGGATCATCCAACGGAATCTGCACCGGATCGATTCCCGTCAAATCCTGCAGCATACGGATCATGGTCGGATCATCATGCCCAAGTATATCGAGTTTTAACAGGTTATGGTCGATGGAATGATAATCAAAATGCGTGGTGACGATATCCGTAGACATATCATTAGCCGGATGCTGCACCGGCGTAAAAGAATTAATATCCTCTCCGAAAGGAAGCACCACGATTCCGCCCGGATGCTGTCCGGTGCTGCGCCTGATTCCCGTACATCCGCCCACAATACGGTTGATCTCACAAACTCTCTTATGCCTTCCCCTCTCTTCATAATAATTCTTAACATATCCGAACGCCGTTTTATCCGCCAGCGTCGCGATCGTTCCCGCACGGAAAGTCTGGCCGTTACCGAAAATGACCTCCGTATACTTATGCGCCTTACTTTGATATTCACCTGAAAAGTTTAAATCTATATCCGGTTCCTTATCTCCCTTGAACCCCAAAAATGTTTCAAAAGGAATATCAAATCCGTCCTTCTTTAACGGTTTTTTGCACACCGGACAATCCTTATCCGGCATATCGCATCCCGCCTTTCCCGCATAGGCACGCACCTCCTGAGAATCAAAATCACTATAAAAACAGTGCGGACAATAATAATGCGGACTTAAAGCGTTTACTTCCGTGATCCCTGCCATAAACGCGACGAAAGAAGACCCTACCGAGCCTCGCGATCCTACTAAATATCCGTCCTCTACGGATTTCCATACTAATTTCTGGGCAATGATGTACATTACCGCAAATCCGTTCGTAATGATGGAATGCAGTTCTTTTTTCAGTCTTTCCTCCACAATGACAGGCAGCTCTTTACCGTACATTTCATGCGCCTTATTATAACAGATATTTGTTAAAATATTGTCGGAGTCCTCTATGACAGGCGGACACTTATCCGGCCGCACAGGAGAAATACAGTCTATTGTGTCCGCAATCAGATTGGTGTTCGTAATCACTACCTCTTCCGCCTTATCGCTGCCCAGATAAGCAAATTCTTCTAACATCTCCTCTGTTGTCCGAAGATAAAGCGGCGCCTGATCGTCTGCATCGGCAAACCCCTTTCCCGCCATGATGATCCTTCGATAAATTTCGTCTTCGGGATCTAAAAAATGTACGTCGCAGGTAGCTACTACCGGCTTTTTGAACTGCTCTCCTAATTCTACTATCTTTTTATTGAACGCCTGTATATCTTCTTCCGAATTGACATTCGGGTGTTTTTCCGAAGAGATCATAAACTTATTATTCCCTGTAGGCTGTATTTCCAAATAGTCATAAAAGTTTACAAGTCTGGCTATCTCCGTATCGGATTTTCCTTCCAGCAATGCCCTGTACAGCTCTCCCGCCTCACAAGCGCTCCCCAAAAGCAGACCCTCCCTGCATTTGACAAAAAGACTTTTGGGAATCTTGGGCCTGCGGTTAAAATATAACAAATGGGACTCCGAAACCAATCTGTATAAGTTCATCCTTCCGATATTATTCTGCGCCAAAATGATTGCATGATAAGAAGGAAGCTTGCTTGTCGCCTCCACGCTTGAAGCGCCCAGCGCATTGATCTGGCTTAAAGTTTCTATCCCCTCTTTTTGAAGCATCGGAATAAACTTGATAAAAATTTCCGCCGTCGCCTCCGCATCGTCTACCGCCCTATGATGATTTTCCAACGAAACGCCCAAAGTTTTTGCCACCGCATCCAGCGTATGCTTATTCTGATTCGGCAGAAGCACTCTCGCTATCCCGAGCGTATCTACATAAGTAAATTCCTTTTCCAATCCAAGCCGTTTTGCATTTTCCATGATAAAGCTCATATCAAAATTGGCGTTATGCGCTACTAAAACGGCTTCCCCCGTAAATGTCAGAAACTGCGGCAGGATCTCCCCGATCATCGGCGCTGAAACCACCATATTGTCATTAATGCCTGTCAGCTTTTCGATTGCAAAAGGGATCGGCACGTCCGGATTTACGAAAGCGGAATACCGGTCTATGATCTCACCATTTTCCACTTTGACCGCGCCAATCTCTATGATCCGGTTTTGGATCGGTGAAAATCCGGTAGTCTCTATATCAAAGACCACATAAGTTCCTTCTAAAGGACGGTCTTTCTCCCCCGTTACGATCTCCTTTAAATCGTCTACCAAATAAGCTTCTACACCGTATATTACTTTAAAAAAGTCCTGCTTGTCCGGTTCTTTTTCACCTGCTTCTTTTCTTTTTGCTTTTTCCGCCTTCCAAAGATCTTCCCATACATGATTGGCATCAGGAAAAGACTGCACTACGCCGTGATCCGTAATCGCGATCGCCGGATGTCCCCATTGATATGCCCGTTTTACAATATCCTTTGCCTCGGATACGCCGTCCATATCGCTCATCTTAGTATGACAGTGCAGTTCTACCCTCTTCTTTACGCTGTTATCCACCCGGCCCGTCGTAAAATCAGGGATCTTTTTTGCCCCCACAATAGAACCTATCGTAAGTTCGTTATCATATTTGTCGATTACCGTAACGCCTTTGATCTTTACGAAAGCTCCCTTCTTGATTCCTTCAAGAATCTCACCCAGTTGATCGTTTCTGGTAAACATCTTTACGGTCATGGTATCGGTAAAATCCGTAATGTCAAAACTGACGATGGTCTTTTCATTACGGATCTCACGCTTATCCAGATTTAAGATCTTGCCCCGGATGACTACCTCTCCCATTTCACCCATGATCTCTTCCATGGCGATCGCATCTTCTTCAAAATCTCTTCCGTAAAGTACGTCAGGGTTGTCTGACCGCTTTGCCTGCCTGCCGAATCCTCCTCTTCCTTTTTCGGCTCCGCCCTGTCTGTCTCCAAATCCTCTTCTTGTTTTTAGCGGTACGCCTGCCGCCCCCTGACTCTGTCTCTCCGCATTCTTTTTTTCCTCTGCCTGCGCGGTGGATTTTATTTCTCCGCTCTTATCCCGCACCGTATCCGATGCTGTCTCGTCGGTTTCCCTGTTAGCGCGGGCCGCGATCTCTGCGACCTGCATGGCAATTTTCTTTTCGTCCTCTTCCCGTCTGCCCTTCTTTTCCGTTTCCTTATATTCCATCATAAACATACAGGAAAATCCGCATCGGTCATTAAAGATTTTTTCTAATACCCTGATAAGATCCTCTTCCCTGCTCCGTGCCAACACAGAATCTTCCACCGTCAGCAGGACTCTTTTCTCATCAGGATAAGTCACCGAAGCATTTTTAAAAGTATTATATTCGATATGATCGTATTCCCGTAGTTCCAGCAGAATGCTGTCCCTATATGTATTCATCAGTTTTTCAGGATTATATTGAGAAGACAGGCGGTATTTTTCATATATTTTAATCGTAAGTTCCGCATTGGGGAACAGATTCATTTTGATCTTATTTTCTACCAATAAAATCAATTCTTTCTTGATCAGTCTGTCGCAGGATATATAAATACGGATAAAATCTTTGCGTTTCGTTGCGGAAACTCTTTCTACCGTCACTTGCTCGAATAAGTCCTGCAGTCCCTTATCCAGTTTCAATGCAGGAAATACTTCAAAAAACTTCTTCGCCATTTTATCTTAATCCTTCCAGTTTAAAAGCTCTTCCCGAAGTACGTTAAGCAGTTCCTCCTCAGGAACTTTTTTTATGATCTCGCCTTTCTTGATCAAAAGCCCTTCTCCGATACCGCCTGCAATACCGATATCCGCTTCTTTTGCCTCTCCCGGTCCGTTTACGGCGCATCCCATGACTGCCACCTTGATATCCAGCGGAATATCTTCCACCATATTTTCCACCTGATTTGCCAGCCCGATCAGATCGATCTTCGTCCTTCCGCAAGTAGGACAGGATACGATCTCGATTCCTCCTTTTCTAAGCCCCAGCGTCCGCAGGATGATTTTCGCGGACTTGATCTCTTCTACCGGATCCCCGGTTAAAGAAACCCTGATCGTATCGCCGATGCCCTGATTTAAAATAAGCCCCAGCCCTAAAGCCGATTTAATATTCCCGCTTATCACCGTACCTGATTCGGTAATTCCCACATGCAGCGGGTGAACGGTCTTTTCTGCAAGAATCTCATGCGCCCTGACACACATTAAAACATCCGAAGATTTAATACTGATCACAAGATTATCGTATCTCATCTCTTCGATCATTCCGACTTTATCCAATGCGCTTTCTACAATTCCCTCTGCAGTCACGCCGCCGTATTTTTCTACCAGTTCCTTCTCAAGGGAACCGCTGTTTACCCCTACCCTGATCGGAACATTTCTTTCTCTTGCTGCCCGGACTACTTCTTCCACCTTCTCCCGGTTTCCAATATTCCCGGGATTGATACGGATCTTATCCGCCCCGTTTTCTATTGCCGCAACCGCCATTTTATAGTCGAAATGTATATCCGCAACAATCGGAATGCCGATCTCCTTTTTGATCTGCCCGATCGCCTTTGCGGCCTCAATAGACGGCACGGTAGAACGGACGATATCGCATCCCGCTGCCTCCAGCCTATGAATCTGTTCCACTGTCTTTTTTACGTCCTCCGTCCTTGTATTCGTCATCGACTGGATCAAAACCGGATTCCCACCGCCTATCTTTTTATTTCCGATCTGTACTACCTTTGTTCTATCCCGATACATGTAAATCCTCCGTTTCTGCAAATCCTATTCTTCAAATTCCGTAACGATCCCATTTTGTTTCCGTTCATACGTCTGCTATTCTACGCCGCAGCCGTTCGGACGCACACTCAAAATCATAATACTTCTGTATAAGAAAAAGTGTAACACTCCCCTTATTGGGTGTCAAGAAAGGCTGCCGGATCAAACAGTCCGCTTTTCTAAATAGTTTCCGCGCCAAAGTATGTTCAAAAATACCTGTCTCCTCAAAATACTTTTTCCTTCAATAAAAGCACCCTCTCGCTCTTTTTCCCGTTTTCCAGCTTCTTGCATATGACCGTCACTTCCGCTCCCTCCGTTCCCAGACACTCTTTTGGAAGAGCCATATGGAAATCCTGAGCAGTTTCATAAAACGAACCGTTTCTTATAACGATTTTCTCCCTTTTTCCGTTATAAGTGATAAGCGGAAGGATATCCGTATCTTCCTTTGCATATACCGTTTCCGGCAGTGTCTTTCCCTGTTCTTTCCCATAACTAAATCCCGTAAAAAAAGTCAGGACACACAAAAAAACCAGCATAACAAACAGTCCCCCGCCTGATTTTTCAGTGAAAAGCACATTCTTTTCCTGCTCCACCATATACTTTTTCCTTAAGCTTTTATGCCTGCGCCAGCCTTTTTTAGACAATTTTTCACAACTATTCAATGCCTCCAGTACTTCGTCCATATCAGCATAACGCTTTTCCTTCTCTTCCGCCATGCACGTTTCCACCACCTTTTCCAATTCCTCCGAAATAAGCGGATTCACTTTCCGTATCTTATAAAAATGATAGGGCGGCTGGGACGGGTTCCTGCCTGTCAGCAAATGATACAGCGTAGTGCCTAATCCATAAACATCGCTTCTTTCGTCGATCTCCCGTCCCGCTTCAAACTGTTCCGGCGCACTGTAACCGTAAGTGCCTGACCATATCTTTTTTACCCCTTTTTCCTTCTCCACAAAAACGCTGTCAAAATCGATCAATTTTACCTTTCCTTCCTGATCTATAATAATATTGGCCGGTTTTAGATCTCTATAGATGATCTTCTCCGGAAGGCCATGAAGATACCGCAGGCATTCTGCAATCTTAATTCCTATTTTGACCGCATTTTCCTCTGACATGGGACCTTCCTCCACTAAGGAAAGCAGATTCTTTCCCTCCATATATTCCATGATCATGCAACATTCTTCCTCGTATACGTCATACACGACCGGAATCGCCGGATGTTTTAATTTCATCAGCACGTTTGCCTCCCAAAGAATAGCGCCGTTTTCCCTGCGCTGCTTTTTGACGACAACATAACGGTTCAAACGTCTGTCAAACGCTTTATAAACTTCACTGTTTTTTCCCTTTCCTATCCTGTCCACGATCTCGTAACGCTTTTCCATCCCTGTCCTCCTATTGTACGCTGATACTGACTGCCGAAGCGTTATCCGCCATTTTCCTCTCTCCGATTCGTCTTCCCGCCTCCTCAAGCCGCTTTTGAAGAATTTTTTCTTCTATCCCTCCCTCCGCGCAGACGGCAAGCTCATCTTCCTGCAATTTTTTGTAAAACCCGTCGCTGCATAAAAGAAAACCGGTCCGTTTCTTAAGTTTCCCACATTTCCACTGGGGTGTTTCCCATATACCCGCACCGATACATTTGTGCAGGAAACGGCCCTCTCCGTCCTCCTTTGTCAGCGGCACGGTTTTCTTTCCAATCTGGTAGGCACGACAGTCTCCCACATGGATCAAATAAAAACGGTCGTGGATCGTAAAAAGAAGCGTTACCGTCGTCCCTAGCCGGATCTTTTTCTTTCTCCCGTATTCTTTTAAATTCTCGTCAGTCTCATAAAGAAGCCTGACCGCCGACCGGTACAGACATTTACGGCTTTTATGCGCTTCTGCCATAGGCAGCAGTTCTTTGTGAAACCAAACTGCCGTCATTTCCGCCATATAGCCGCTGGCCGTCTCCCCTTCCGAAAGACCGCCGACTCCGTCACAGACAGCCGCAGCCAAAACGGTTCCCCTTCTTGTCCTTGCCTGAAGCAGAACCAAAGAGTCCTCATTATTCCCGCACTCTCCCCGTTCCCATAAATATGCTGTTGTAATCTCCATTGTCCTTCCTATCCGTCATCATGACCTGTTTTGATTTTTGGGAAAATAAAATTGATAGATCCTATCAACTACTGAATTGATAAATCACTGAATCGTGAATTGCTGAATTGTTATATTATTGAATGAATGCATGACTGGATCAATGCATTATTAAATGATTCCCTTTTCAGAAAAACATTCTAATATGCTTTTCTGAAAAAGGATACCAGTACTCCATCCAGTTAGAAATTGAAGTATGTGACTACCTGTTTCGCACCATTGCGTCGTTAAAATTTCTAGATTCTATCGGACTTTTCTATTTTTAGCTATCTTATCATATATTTTCTTCTTATTCAAGATTTTTTTGTGTAATTTGTATATTTTTCGTCATGTACTCTATCCTCTTCTTAAAAGTTCCGGCAGTTCGGACAAGCCGGAAATACAGGCATAGATCTTCTCCGCCACTTCCCCTTCCGGTTCTGTCTGATCCGGTATGAAAACGACCTTCAGTCCCGCCGCGATCGCCGACATAGCGCCATTGGGTGAATCTTCCACCGCAAATGCCTCTGCGGGCGCCGTCCCCAGCTTTTCACAGACATAAAAATAAACATCCGGCGCAGGTTTCCCACGCTCTACCTGTACCGTACTTACCACTTCGTCAAAATACTCCAGCAAACCTACCTGCATCAACTGTTCTTTTGCCCGTTCCGTAGGCGTTGCTGTCGCCAAAGCGATTGCCGCGCCCTCTTCTTTTAACTGGCGCAGCGCCTGTTCGGCTCCCGGTTTCGTCTCTATTCCCGTCTTTTCCAAATATGCCTGCATCAGTTCTCTTCTGCGATCCCGTATCTTAATGTAGTCAAATTCCTCTCCGAACCATTCCTTCACCTTCCAAAGCACATAAGGCTTTCCCATACTGCGCAGCTCCAATGCCTGCCCTTCACTCATGGCAAAACCAAATTCTGCCGCAGCCTCGCGCCAAAATCGCTTAAAGTATTTCTCCGTATCGATCAAAGTTCCATCCAAATCAAATATCACTGTTTTTTTCATAAATGCCTCTTACTGTTTTGCGCCCGGACAATCCCTTATCCACGTTTTCTCTCTGCATACGCTGAATTACCCTATTTCATCGAAAGCGATCCTTTACCGGAACAGTCTGGAAATGTCATTATACATAATAAACACCATCAATATCATAAAAACGACCAGCCCGATAAAATGCACCATTCCCTCTTTCTCCGGCGGAACCGGCTTTCCCCTGATCACCTCTATGAACATGAATACCAGACGTCCTCCGTCCAATGCCGGAAGGGGCAGGAGGTTCAATACTCCCAAGTTTACCGAAAGTAAGATTGCAATATTCATCATCGAAAGGATGACCGAAGATATTCCGTAAGGTTTCACTTCCTCATAGGTTTCCCCGACGATCTGCGCAATACCGACCGGACCCGATACGTCGTCCCTGCTCACCCTTCCGTGGATCATCATGGAAAGGCTTTTGAAAGTCGCTCTCATCCAGTACTGTACCTCGTAAGCGCTGCGCCTGATCAGTTCAAAACCTTTACATTTGATATATTCTCCCCTGCCCCGGATGCCCATATAATATCTTGCGTCATTTTCATCATAGATCGGTTGGAGCGTCGTCTCGTATTTCTGCCCCTCCCTCTCATATACGATTTCAAGCGGCTCTCCCTGATTCACCATAGAAATCAGCGAAAGTTCTCGATACAGATGAATATTTTCCCCATTGATCTTTTTGATCAGGTCTCCCGTTTCCAGCCCAGCCGCCTGCGCAGCGCCGCCGTCCGTAACTTCTTCCAATACCGGAAGGTCGGAACCGCAATATCCTACCACGATCAGGGAAAACAGAAAGGCAAGCAGAAAGTTAAAGAGCGGCCCTGCTAATACGCAGGATATCCTTGCCCATACGTTCGCCGCAAGAAAAGAACCCTCCTCCGGCGCTTTCCCCTCTTCCATGTTCATTCCGTCCTCTCCGTCAAACATACAGGCGCCGCCGAAAGGCAAAAGCTTTAAAGAATATTTCGTCTCTCCTTTCGTAAAAGAAAAAACAGCAGGCCCCATCCCTATTGCAAATTCCAAGACCCGGATCCCGTTTGCCTTTGCCAGAATAAAATGCCCGAATTCATGGGCGATCACAATAATACTGAAAATAATCACAAATAAAATAATACTAACTAAAACGTTCACTATAGTTCCATCCTCTGCATAATATAGTCATAAGTTTCCGCCTCTGCCGCTAAGATCTGTTCCACATCCGGCGCTTCTATCACCTTATGATGCTCCATCGACATTTCAATGATCTCCGGTATCTGAAGAAAACCGATCTTCCTGTCAAGAAACAGCGCTACCGCTTTTTCATTTGCCGCATTATATACGGTCGGCATACTGCCGCCCGCCGCCGCCGCCCTGTAAGCCAGCTTCAGCCCTCTGAAGGTATCTTCGTCCGGTTTCTCGAATGTGATCTGCGAAAGCGCATAAAAATCTACCCGCTCTCCCTCCATCGGCAGTCTGTCCGGATAAAAAAGCGCATACTGGATCGGCAGTTTCATGTCCGGTGTCCCAAGCTGTGCTATAATAGCGCCGTCCGCATACTCTACCATGGAATGAATAATACTCTGCGGATGCACCACTACCTGTATCCGGTCAAGCCCTACGTCAAAAAGCCATTTTGCCTCCATAACTTCTAATCCTTTATTGACAAGCGTGGAAGAATCAATCGTGATCTTTTTCCCCATAGACCAGTTCGGATGCCTCAGCGCGTCCTCCACAGTCATCCCCGACAGTTCTTCCCTCGTCTTTCCCCTGAAAGGGCCGCCTGATGCCGTAAGCAGGATCTTACTTACCTGTTCTTTCTTTTCTCCGTTCATAGATTGAAAAATGGCGCTGTGTTCACTGTCTACCGGAAGAATGGAAACTCCCGCCTTTTTAGCAAGCGGCATGATAATATGGCCTGCAGTGACTAAAGTTTCCTTATTGGCAAGAGCGATCGTCTTTTTGCTTTCAATGGCCGCAATCGTAGGCCTTATCCCTATCATTCCCACAATTGCCGTAAGCACCACATCCGTTTCGGGCATGGTAGATATTTCCAAAAGCCCCTCCATACCGACCCCGATCTCTATGGACAGGTCTTTTACCCGTTCTTTTAGCTCTCTTGCCGCCTCTTTTGTCCACATGACCGCCTTTTTAGGATGAAATTCACGGATCTGCTCCTCCATGAGTGAAACGTTACTTCCCGCCGCCAGCGCCGTTATACAAAATTCTTCTCTGTATGCTCTCACTACCTCCAACGTCTGTGTCCCTATCGATCCGGTAGAACCAAGTATCGTCAAGTGCTTCATAACCCCATATCCTTTCTCAGACCGTACAAGTCCTTTACAAATTTATCATCATCTGCGCCAAAAAATAAATAACCGGCGCGGTAAAGATCACGCTGTCAAAACGATCCATGATTCCGCCATGTCCGGGTATCAGCTTTCCGTAATCTTTGATTCCATGATCTCTTTTGATTCCGGAAGCCGCTAAATCTCCCACCTGAGATATGACTGCGCCTGTCCCGCCGATCACAGCAAAGGTCGCCGCGATCCGCTTATCAGGAATTACTCTTTCCACTACCAGAAAGCCATAAAGCGCCCCCAGCGCCGCCGCGCCGATCACACCGCCTACAGCTCCTTCTATCGACTTTTTAGGACTTAACTTCGGCGCAAGTTTATGTTTTCCAATCAGGACGCCTACACAATAGGCACAGGTATCGCAGCCCCATGCGCTGATCAATATCATCCATACAATAAAGTTTCCGGATTCCAGCATTCTTGTCAGATATAGAAAGGACAGCATGACCGGTGCGTACACAAAAGAAAAAAATGCATGAATCACATGGGACGCTTTAAACTTCGGAAAAGAAAATACATACACAAACATAAACAGCACTAAAGTAAATATAATCGCTGTCAGACATATGCCTGCATTGGATATAACGATCAGCTCCGGCTTAAAGGATACCAAAATCAATACTCCATAATATAGAAGTATCCCGCATCCCCCTGCAATTTCCATTCCGTTTCCCTTTTGTCCTTCCGTATGAAGACCCACTGCTTTTGATAATTCAAAAAAAGCTATCATGGATATGACTGCCAGTACTCCTGCCAAAACAGGCCCGCCGGATATGATCGTGACAAGCGCCGCCGCGACCAACACGATCCCACTCAATAATCTGGTCTTAAACATAAATCATCCTCACATTCCAATCCTTTTGTTCCTCTCATATCAGTTCCTGATTTTATATTTTCCCGTATCTTCTGTCTCTATGATTATATGCCTCTATGGCTTTTTCTAATTCTTCTTTTGTAAAATCGGGCCATGCCACCGGCGTAAAATAAAATTCCGTATAAGCAAGCTGCCAAAGAAGAAAGTTGGATATCCTCTGCTCATTACAAGTACGGATCAGCAGATCCGGCTCCGGAAGCCCCGCCGTATCAAGCGTATCCGAAAGCAGCTGTTCCGTAACCTGCCCTGCCGTTAGCTTCCCGCTTTCGGCCTGTTTTACAAGCTTTGCCGCCGCACGCACGATTTCATCCCTTCCGCCGTAATTCAGCGCGATCTGAAAATGAAGTCCCGTATTCCCTTTCGTAGCGTTCTCCAATTCAGCGATCCGGTTCCTGATATCTTCGTCCAGCTTTGTCTTGTCCCCGATCACTCTGACACACATATTATTTTTTTCCGCTGTTTTTAAGCAGGTTTTCATATAATTACGAAGCAGCTTCATAAGAGCGTCCACCTCATCCTGCGGCCTGCTCCAGTTTTCCGTAGAAAATGCATAAACGGTCAAATATTGTATGCCCATTTTATAAGCCTCTTCACAAATAACTTCCACTGTTCTGGCTCCCTGCGCGTGTCCGTAATTTCTGGGCATTCCCTTTGACTTTGCCCATCTTCCGTTACCGTCCAAAATAATCGCTACATGCTTTGGAATATTCATGCAGATCCTCCCTTCCTCGCTGCCCGCCTACCGTAACAAGCTTCAACTCCATACATACCAAAAGGGCAAGCCCGCTACAACCGTAGCTTCACCGCCTGCCCCCTATTCATCTTATAACAACTCCTGTTTTCCCGCTTTAGCAGGCATCCGGATCAGAATCGTGAAATCCTTGATTTCACGCCGGCCCAAACGCTCCCTTTCCCTTAAACGGTAAGGATCTCTTTGGATTTCTCCTCTACCAAAGCATCAATATCCTTTACGAATTTATCGGTAAGTTTCTGCAGCTTATCCTCTAATTGTTTGATCTCATCCTCAGAAACTTCTTCTTTCGCAAGTTTCTTAAAAGTATCGTTTCCGTCGCGTCTGATATTACGGACTGCCACTTTACTTTCCTCGCCCTTTTTCTTCACTTCTTTAACCAGCTCTTTACGGCGCTCTTCTGTCAGTTCCGGAAATACAAGACGGATAATGCTGCCGTCGTTAGAGGGAGTGATCCCCACGTCCGACGCCATGATCGCCTTTTCGATCTCACGGATAAGGTTCTTTTCCCAAGGTGCGATCTGAATCATCCTCGCCTCCGGCACGCTGATATTTCCTACCTGCTGGATAGGCGTCGGCGTTCCGTAATAATCCACTTTTATCTTGTCAAGTACATGAGGGTTGGCACGTCCGGCACGGATCGTCGCAAAATCCGCTGCCAAAAACTCATATGCCTTTTTCATTTTATCCTCAAACTGCTTTAATCTCTCGTCCATTGTTATACAAGCTCTCCTTTCTAAATCTTCCCGTTAAACAGTAACTTTTGTTCCGTTAAACTTTCCTTTGACGGTATTTACGATACTGTTTTCTTCATTCAGCCCGAATACCCACATCGGCATCTTATTGTCTCTTGCCAAAATGGACGCTGTCATATCCATTACCTGAAGATTTCTTGCGACCACTTCGTCAATCGTGATCTCGTCATATTTTACCGCCTCCGGGTTGATCTTAGGATCGGAATCATATACGCCGTCAATGGCTTTTGCCAAAAGGATCACATCCGCCTCTACTTCAACGGCTCTAAGCACGACGCCCGTATCCGTTGAAAAATAAGGATGCCCCGTCCCTCCTGCAAAAAATACGACCTGCCCTTTTTCAAAATATTTGTTGGCTCTGTCCTTGGAAAAAAGCTTGGTAAAAGAACCGCATTCAAAGGGCGTCAATACATTCGTCATCATCCCCACGGAACGGAAAATTTCCGATACATAAATACAGTTCATGACCGTTGCCAGCATCCCGATCTGATCCGCCTTCGTCCGGTCGATGCTTTCGCTGGAACGTCCGCGCCAAAAATTTCCGCCGCCAATCACAATCCCAACCTGTATCCCATCATCTACCAACTGCTTCACCTGTAATGCAACGCCTTTTACTGTGGGCTCATCAAAACCTGTCTTTTTGTCCCCCGCAAGCGCCTCTCCGCTTAATTTGAGTAAAATTCTCTTCATGCAGTCCGCCTCGCATTAAAATTATTATTTGTTGCCCTTTACTTTTCCGATTACTTTCAGATCTTCAAAGAAGGAAGAAGGATTTACGTCCGCATAGCACTGTGAACACATACCTTCGATTACTGCACCGTTATTAATCTGTACGGATTTGGATTTGATATTACCCATTACGATTGCGGAAGTATCCAGTACTACCGGACCATGCACATCAATGTCGCCCTTTACCGCGCCTGCAATCACTGCGCTGTTAGCTGAAATATTACCGATAATAACCGTGCTCTGCCCGATCTTTACAGAACCTTCACTTGCGATCTCCCCGGTGATCTTAGCGCTTTCACAGTAAATTTCTGCCGCCTTAGAATTTCCCTGAACGGAACCCGTGATATTTAATTTTCCAAGGATATCGATATTTCCAACAATCGTTCCGATTACTTCCATGGAACCTTCCGAAATAATATCGCCGCTGATCGTCATGCCGGCCGTAATAACAGCCGTCTCGTCTACTGCGCTCTTGTTTGCCAACTGTGAATCCATTACACCAAATCCTCCGTTATCCCCGCCGTTTTCTTCTGCGCCCTGCGCTTCTTCCACTACATTTTCTAAAGTTTCTGCATCCATTTTCATGATTCCTGTCTCCTCTTCGTTTTCTTGCAATCCTTCCATTGCTTCTTCATTCTCTGATTTATGATCTAACATCTCAGGCTCTTTTGCCGATCCTGCTGTTATCTCTTTTGGTTCTTCCGGCTCTGCGCCCTGTCCGCTTTCGGAATCGGTCTGCACCGCAAAAGATGCGGTTTCTTCCCTGCTTACCTCCGCATCGTTCCCATCGCTTAAGGCTGCGTCCAGAACTGCCGTTTCCTCCGCTCCTCCTGCCGCAGACATTTCCGCCGGCAGTGTTTCCATAACGGAAATCTGCGCTTCGTTCCTCTCTGCAGCCGATACTATAGATACGTCTTCCATTCCGGCCGTTTCCGGCACTTCGGCAGACGGTTCTTCTATTTTCCCCTCTATTTCCTCTTCTCTTGCCCCTTCCATTGCTTCTTCGGTCGATACTTCCGGTATCTGCTCCTCTACACCGCCAATCAGGTCTTCCGGCGTGATCTCTTCTGAATCCGGATTACCCAATATGATCTCCTCAAGCTGCTCTTCCTGTATGGGTTCCTCAAACAGCCCTCCGGAAGATACTTCCTCTTCCTGACCTAAAACAGAAGCAAAATAGCTTCCGGCCCCGATCGCCGGTTCCTCTTTATCCTCAATCGGGAATCCTTCCTCCACTGCGTCAGTCAAAAGTTCGTCCGCATCCATCTTTTCCAAAAGCAGCTCCAGACTCTTTGCATCGTTAGGAATCGCCGCCTCCCTCCCGTCTCCCGCCGTATCGCCAACTTCCGCTTCTTTCTGTTCTTTTAAGGACTGATCCTCATCCGGCAGCAATTCGCTTACTGCCTGCGACAAGTCTTCTTTTAAGTCTGAAAAAAAGCCCATCCTTTTTCCTCCATTCTTTTATTTCTTCCTATGCTGAACCGGCTCCGTATCATCGGTTATCGGTACAATCTGTGTATTTTCCTGTGCAAGCAGCTTCTCTATAACACCGGGCAGCGCGTCTACCGTCGTTCTTTTTTCTTGAGAATCATGCATTAAAATCACCATATTGTTATAATACTCCGCATTCCCGACACAATTATCAATGATCTGCTCTACGCTTATCCCTCCGCTTGAAGCGTCGCCCGAAGAAACGTTCCAGTCAAAATAGGCGATCCCCTGCGTATCGAGATAATCTATGAAAGTACTCATATCTATCTTGCTCACCGTATTGCTGCTTCCTCCCGGAAAACGGTAAAACCTGCTCTCCACACCTGTAATATCATACAGATAATCCTGCAGTTTTTCAAAATCTTTTGCAAAGTCTTCTTCCGACGCATAGATTTCTTTGTAACGATGGCTGTAAGAATGCATCCCTAAAGTATGTCCCTCTTCAACGATCCGTTTATAAAGCGCTTCGTTCTTTTCCCCTTCCTTGCCTACTACAAAAAAGGTCGCTTTTACGTCATACTCTTTCAAAATATCAAGAATATCGCCCGTATAGACACTGGGGCCGTCGTCAAAGGTCAGATATACGTTCCGCATTTTTACAGGCTCCGTACTTTCTTCTTCCTGCCCTTCCTCCTCCGGTATCTCTGCTGCTGTTTCCTGATATTCCTGCGCCGTATCTGAAAGGGCATCCGCTCCTTCCATCTGTATGGCCGCTATCTCTTCCGTATCGTCTTTTCCCTCGTCTCTGCCGCCTTTATCCCCGGCATTCTTTTTCCCTGCGTCTTCCGAAAGCACGATCTGCTTCAATTCCTCTATCTGTTTTTCCAACCGCATCGTTTTTATGAGTAAAAAAATACTCAGCACGGTAGGAAATATCATTGCGGTGATCAGTGTTACAATAATGATTTTTTTAAGCCTTTGCACTCTTTTTTTGCGGTCTGCCCGTCGTACATCTTGCGTTTGAGCTTCCACCATCACATATGGCTCCTTTTTATAGGCTTATAAATTTCTAATATATTGTATCACAAAACTAAACCTTGTAAAAGGAAAAATTTTTAAAACTGATCAAAAAACTCTGATTTTTCCTATTTTTAATGCAAAAAATCAGAGTTTTTTACCGCTCATAACAAGAAAACGTTCTTTGATCCGTATCCCTGCGGATCAAGCCTCGAACTGGGAATTATATAATTCCGCATAAAATCCGTTCTTTTCAAGAAGCTCCTCGTGCTTTCCCTGTTCTATGATATCGCCGTCTTTCATGACAAGGATCAGATCCGCCCCCTTGATCGTCGACAGCCTGTGGGCAATAACAAAGCTGGTCCTTCCTTTCATTAAATTGTTCATCGCTTTTTGGATCCTCTGTTCCGTTCTTGTATCTACCGAGCTGGTCGCTTCATCCAAGATCATGATCTTATTGTCCGCAAGGATCGCCCTCGCAATGGTCAAAAGCTGTTTTTGTCCCTGCGATACATTGCTGGCGTCCTCATTTAATTCCATCTGATAACCGCCCGGAAGGGTTTGTATGAAATGATGGGCATGAGCCGCCTTGGCTGCGGCTACGACCTCTTCGTCCGTGGCGTCAAGCCTGCCGTAACGTATGTTTTCCATAATGCTGCCTTTAAACAGCCATGTATCCTGTAATACCATACCGAAGGATTCCCGAAGTTCACTGCGGTTAAATTCTTTTACGTCGTGGCCGTCTACCTTGATACATCCTTGGTTCACGTCATAAAACCGCATCAGCAATTTTACCATTGTCGTCTTACCGGCTCCCGTCGGCCCTACGATAGCGACCATCTGTCCCGGCTCTACCTGACAACTGAAATCATGGATCACGATCTTTTCAGGCGTGTAGCCGAATTGTACATGTTCGAAAGATACCTCTCCCCTAAATTTTTCGATCCTGACAGGCTCCTGTACCGTTTGTTCTTCTTCCTGTTCCTCTAAAAACTCAAAGACCCTCTCCGCAGCCGCTGCCATGGACTGCAGCATATTGGACACCTGCGCCGCCTGTATGATCGGTTGGGTAAAGCTTTTCACATATTGGATAAACGCCTGGATGTCCCCTACCTGAATCGTCCCATTTACGGCAAGGACGCTGCCGCACACCGCCACGGCAACATACCCGAGATTGCCGACAAACGTCATGATCGGCTGCATCAGCCCCGAAAAAAACTGGGATTTCCATGCGGACTGATAAAGTATGTCATTGTTTTTGTTAAACTCTTCCCTTACCGCCCTTTCCCTGTTAAAAGCTTTTACAATATTATGCCCGCCGTATACTTCTTCCACCGTACCGTTGATCTTCCCCAGATAAGTCTGCTGGTCCACAAAATATTTTTGGGAATGTTTTACGACCACGCCTATCAGGATTCCCGATACCGGAAGGATGACAAGGGCGATCAACGTCATAAGCGGACTGATGGAAAGCATCATGACAAATACGCCGGTGATCGTCGTCACCGACGTGATAAGCTGGGTAATGCTTTGGTTCAGGCTCTGCCCCAAAGTATCCACATCATTTGTGATTCTGGACAGCACTTCCCCTACCGTCTTAGATTCAAAATATCCGAGAGGCATACGGTTGATCTTTTCCGAGATTTCTTTTCTTAAGCGGAAACACATCTTTTGAGAGATCCCTGTCATAATAAATCCCTGTATAAAAGAAAAAACCGCGCTTGCCGCATATAACGCCAAAAGGATTGACAGGATCCTGCCGATCTTACCGAAGTCGATCGCTCCCGTTCCTGATATTTTCGCAACCAGACCGTTAAATAACTCGGTAGTCGCCCTGCTGAGTATCTTAGGCCCGATGATATTAAAAGCCGTACCCGCTATTGCAAAAATAAGGACTCCAACCAGCGCAGTCTTATATTTTCCCATATAGGCGATCAGCTTCTTCACCGTACCTTTAAAATTCTTCGCTTTTTCACCGGGCATCATGCCGCCGCCCGGTCCCGGATGGTGCCTTCCTGACATATGTTTTCCTTCCGCCATGATCAGAATCCTCCTTTCCCTGATAATTCCGCTGTCGAAAGCTGGGATCTGGCAATTTCCTGATAAGCCTCGCATTCTTTCAATAGCTGCTCGTGGCTGCCGATCCCTGCAATTTTTCCGTCGTCCAGCACAATGATCTGATCCGCATGAAGGATCGTACTGATCCGCTGGGCCACAATGACGATCGCCGCATCCTGCAGTTTTTCATGCAGTTGTTTCCGTAAGGCTGCGTCGGTTTTATAATCCAATGCGGAAAAACTGTCGTCGAATAAAAAGATCTCCGGTTTCTTGGCGATCGCTCTTGCAATGGACAGGCGCTGCTTCTGTCCCCCCGACACGTTGGTGCCGCCTTGCGCAATTTCGCTTCCATATCCTTCCGGTTTTTCCTCTATAAATGTTTCCGCCTGCGCGATCCTTGCCGCCTCTTTCATCGTCTCGTCGCTGATCTCCTCTCCTCCGTATTTCAGATTGGACTCGATCGTTCCGGAAAAAAGAACTCCTTTCTGCGGCACATAGCCCAGACAGCTTCTTAATTTTTCCTGCGACAGATCCCTGACGTCAATGCCGTCCACCGTGATCTGTCCCTCCGTCACATCATAAAACCTCGGTATCAACTGGATCAATGTGGATTTCCCACAGCCGGTACTGCCTATAATGGCCGTCGTCTTTCCCGGTTCCGCTTTAAAGCTGATATGTTCCAGCGCATTTTCATCCGCCCCCGGATAACGGAAAGATACATCCTTAAATTCCAGTACTCCCCGCATTTGCCCGATCCGGCCGTCCGCCACCTTTTCTTTATCGCAGATCACCGGCTCCGTATTCAGGATCTCCTCGATACGATCGGCCGCCACGCCCGCACGGGGCAGCATCACGGAGATCATGGTGATCATTAAAAATGCCATCACGATCTGCATAGTATAAGTAATAAACGCCATCATATCCCCTACCTGCAAGTTTCCGGCATCGATACCCTGCGCACCGAACCATACGATCGCTACCGTGATGCCGTTCATGATAAGCATCATAACGGGCATCATGACCGTCATCACTCTGTTTGTAAACAACTGTGTTCCCATCAGGTCTTTATTAGCCCTGTCAAAACGTTCTTCTTCCACCTTTTCCCTGCTGAACGCACGGATAACGGGAATACCGGTCAGGATCTCTCTGGATACCAGATTCAGTCTGTCTACAAGCGTCTGCATCTGCTTAAACTTCGGCATCGCTGCCGCCATCAGTAGCGCCACGATACAGATGATGACAACGACCGCCACGGCAATGATCCAGTCCATCCCCGTTCTTGTCCTTGCAACCTTCACGATTCCTCCGATCCCTATGATCGGCGCGTAGATCACCATACGCAGGATCATAACGGAAACCATCTGCACCTGCTGGATATCATTGGTGCTTCTTGTGATCAGAGAAGCCGTCGAAAACTCGTTGATCTCTTTATTGGAAAAGGAAATCACTTTATCAAACACTCTTCCCCTTAGATCGCGTCCGATCTGCGCCGAAGCCCTTGACGCGATAAACCCTACCGCAATCGCCACCGCTACCATCAGAAGCGTCAATCCCAGCATTTTCGCCCCTATCCGGATAAGATAGGAAGTCTGATGCTTTCCGATATCCACACCGCACGCCTCATACTCTTTTTCCACTGCAAGCGCCGCCATCTGCCTGACCATCGTCTCGTTTTGGTCCGCCATTTGTAAGGACGCTTCTTCCCTGATCCGAAGAAGCTGTTCTTTATCTATCATGTTTCCGTCTATCATCGCTTTTAACATTTCCGGGGTCATTTCTTCGCTTTCGCCCATCTGTAAAAGAATGACGAAGGGCAGACCCAAAAGATCTTCAAGCTCTTTCAGCGTCTTTTCGTCTTTCACGGCAAGCCTTTGTATCCCCTCCTCTCCCTGTTCATAAGAAGCCGTTAACCGTTCCGTTTCCTCTTTCGTTAAAAACCAACCGATCTGCTCCATCGTATCGGCCCTCATCACCTCCGGTACGGCATACTCAATTCCCTTCTGCTGTATTCCCACATCCACGATATCGGACGTATAAGAAGGCAGGGACAGATCGCAGTAAGCCTGTATGACAAGCAATACGATCACGGCGACAACAGCCGCCTTATGTTCCCCCAAATACTTAAATAATCTGAACATGATCTTTCCTCCTTTTCTTCTTTATTCAATGCCAAGCCTTGCCGCCGCCTCTTCCCATATCTCTTCCGGTATCAGATCTGTTCTCATACCGCTCATCTTTACTGCCAGACTGACGCAATGGAAAAAATAGTTTACGCCCGTAAGCAGCGTTTTCCTTACGCTTCTTACCTGCACCTTGCCGTACTCTTCGATCCCGCTGTCCGTAAAGTCCTTTAGCAATCCTTCCACATCATAAGGAATGCTGACAAATTCATGCCTGTACTTTCTCCCGTCCGTCTCCGCAATAGCAAACTGCGCCCGTTTCCCTATCCCGTCTATGGCGATCCCCAGCGAACCGGGATTGATGTAAACGCCTCCCCTTCCTTCTCTTATTTCCTGTTTATGGGAATGCCCGCCGAATAGCCATCCGGTCCCTGCCTGCCGCAGCGCCTCTTCCAAAAGCCCGGGCTGTTCTCCCAGATTTCCTCTGGTATCTTCCGGTATCCCGTGACAGAGCGTAGTCTCCGGTATCCCCTTAAGATCCGGACGGATCGTACGGCCGCAATGTTCAAAAAATTCCAAATCCTCATCAGTCAGATGTTCCGACGTATAAAGCAGCGTTCCCGTTCCGGAAGATTTTTTCCATTCCTGTTCTCCCTTTCGATGGGCAAGAAGATATTCCTCCCTGTTCCCCCTGACGTAAAAGCACCGCCTTTCTTTTAATGTCCCGTAAAACAAAGAGAGCAGCTTTTCCGGATAAGGACTATCCGTAATATAATCGCCTAAAAAGAATAGAACTTCTACCGGATGTTTGTCCAAATATTCCATACATGCCTCATACGCTTTATAATTTCCGTGAATGTCACTGATGACCGCTATTTTCATATTCCGCCCCGCCTCTCATTCCAGCTTACATATTTCCGCTATTTTATCAATGTGGTGCCTGATCTCCTGCATTCTGAAATCCACATCCGCGATAGTATCTGCGCAATGTTTTAGCTGCTCCGCTATCTCCTGCGGATTTTTAATATTTTTCTTATACTTCAGCTTATGTTCCACACTCGCCCAAAAATCCATCGCAATGGTCCTAAACTGCACTTCCACCTTCATATATTTTTTCTCATTGGATAAAAAAATCGGGATCTCCAAGATCAGGTGCAGACTCCTGTATCCGTTCTCTTTCGGATTTTTAATATAATCTTTCCTTGCCAGTACGTTAATATCGTCCTGCTTGGATATCAGTTCCGCAATCGTATAAATATCCTCCGGGAACGAGCATATCACCCTGATCCCCGCCACATCGTTCAAGCAGCTTTCTATATTTTCAACCGTGATCGCCTCTCCTAACCGCTCCATCTTATTATATATACTGAGCGGCCTCTTGATCCGGGTCTTGATCGTCTCGAACGGATTTCTGTCATATTCCAGCGAAAACTCCGTATTCAATACATTCAGTTTTGTCTCTACTTCCTGCAGCGCGCATTCGTACTGCATCATTAATTGTCTGAACGGTTTCATTTCCTGAAAGATCTGTTCCGCTTCTCCGTCTTTCAGAAAAGCCGCCAGTTCTAATCCTTCACTTCCCTGCATACTTACTCCTATCTGTCCTCTTTTGTAGACGTTTTTTCTATACATTAGCATTTTACCAATTTTGTTCCAAATAAACTTTACTTTTATTAAAAATTTATATTTGTTTTTCAAACTTTTCTGGTTTTCGCATTTTTTAGTAATTTTTTTTGCAATTTTTTAATTGTTTTGTAGATTTTTATAAAAAAACAATATATAATAGAACCGTGTAGATTATATATTAATATTATATTTTTTTAAAGAGGGAGTTATAATGGAATATAAACTTATTAACATCATGGAAGACAAAGTCGTTCTCGCTATCAATAAGACTGCACCCGAGCTTAGCTGCTGTACCTGCAATAAATGCAAAGCCGAACTTGCAGCATATGTTCTGAATCGAATCCCCCCTAAATACGTAGATACGGAAAAGGGAGCGCTTTATACAAAAGCAAATCATATGAGCGCCGAATTTGACATGAAGATGATTTTGGAAATAGCGCAGGCCGCTTCTACAATCGGAAAACCGAAAGGCCATGCCTGATTCATTGTTATTTTTACATATTGTACAAACTGGAGGAATAGAAAGAATGAAATATAAACTTGTAAATGTAATGGAAGAAAGAGTCATGCGCGCGATCAATGATACGCTGCCCCAGCTTGGCTGCTGTACCTGCGACCGGTGCAAAGCGGATGTAGCCGCTTACACTTTAAGCCGTGTGACGCCGAATTATATACTGCTTCAGGAAGGGGCCGTTTCTCCTGTCGCGGATTCCGATGAAAAAGAAGACGACACGGAAATTCTGCAGATTGTTGTACAGGCTGCAGATATTATTTCCGCTAATCCGAATCATGCCTGATTCGGATTTTTCTTTTTAGAAGCGTATTATTACGCTTTTTTTAATGTTTATAAGGATATTGCCGATATATAAAATAAAGAACATTTCATTCAGGGCATGGTCATATTTCGTCAAATACGACAGTAAGAAATGGGGGATCAAAATGAAAATCGGAGAAGCAAGGCAGATCTATTCTGCACAATTACGTTCTTATCAGGAACAGAAATCAGCGTTGGCAAAACAGCGGAAAGACTTGGCGCAAAAAATGCAGGCAGTTCCGAACGGGAGGGAACTTTACGAAAAAGAAGGCGTAGCTTTGGAGTTATCTTATAACGCAGTTTGTGAAAAATATGACGAATACCAAAACTTTATGGAAAAATTAACGGAAATGCACACCCTTTATTTTAACGCCGAAGCTACCAGACAGCAGGGTGAAGCCATGGCCGATTATGCGGTAGATCTTGCTAAAGTCATGGAAGTCGCAAGAAGGATCGCCAACGGCGACAAAGTCCCTGCCTCCGACGAACAAAAACTGATGGAATTCAGCATGGAACTTTATATGTCCGCCAAAAACCTTGCTGTCATGAATGAGAATAAAGAAAAAACGGAATATGATTCTTTATGGGACGATGATAAGGATGCACCGGAAAATCCCGATCCTTCCGAAGTTGCAGATTCCAAAGAAATTTCTTTGGATGCACCGGAGATCGTGGATGTAAGCGAAGTTATGACCACGGTACAGCCCTGACCGGATATGTTATCATACCGCAGATCAAATACAAAAAGACCTATAAATCAGGATCGATACAAAAATTCGATCTGTTTATAGGTCTTTTCTATCTTTTCCATCCGTTTCAATCGGATTTTCGCTTTTCTTTACACGCTTAATGAATTTCCGATTACAAACCGGCCTATATTATACGATACCCTGTGCAGTCATAGCCTCTGCTACTTTCAAAAATCCTGCAATGTTTGCGCCTGCCACATAGTTTCCTTCCATACCGTATTTCTTTGCCGCATCATCCAGATTGTGGAAGATATTTACCATGATGTTCTTTAATTTGCTGTCAACCTCTTCAAAGGACCAGCTTAAACGCTCACTGTTCTGGCTCATTTCCAGTGCGCTTGTCGCCACGCCGCCTGCGTTTGCCGCCTTACCCGGACAGAACAGTACCCCGTTTTGCTGTAAATACTCCGTTGCGTCCATCGTGGTAGGCATATTCGCACCCTCTGCAACTGCAAAGCATCCGTTTGCAACCAATGCCTTCGCATCTTCCAAAAGAAGTTCGTTCTGCGTTGCGCAAGGAAGGGCGATATCGCACTTCACCGTCCATACGCCTTTGCCTTCATGATACTCCGCGCTCTTTCTTGCAGCGGCATATTCCGTCAGACGCGCACGTTTTACTTCTTTCACTTCTTTTAACAGGGCAACGTCGATGCCTTCCGGATCGTATACCCAGCCCGTAGAATCGGAAACCGTTACTACTTTTGCTCCCAACTGCTGCGCTTTCTGGCACGCATAAATCGCTACATTTCCGGAACCGGAGATCACTACCGTCTTATCCTTAATATCTTTTCCGTTACATTTTAACATTTCTTCCGTTAAATACAGCAGGCCGTAACCGGTAGCTTCCGTTCTTGCCAAAGAACCGCCGTAGGATAACCCTTTTCCAGTAAGCACGCCTTCATATACGCCGCGGATCCTCTTGTACTGCCCGAACATATAACCGATCTCTCTTGCTCCTGTTCCGATGTCGCCTGCCGGAACATCCGTGTCCGCGCCGATATATTTGTTTAATTCCGTCATAAAGCTCTGGCAGAACGCCATTACTTCACGATCTGATTTTCCTTTAGGGTCAAAATCGGAGCCGCCCTTGCCGCCGCCGATCGGCAGACCTGTCAGGGAATTTTTGAAAATCTGCTCAAAGCCTAAAAATTTAATGATACCTAAGTTTACGGAAGGATGTAAACGCAGTCCTCCTTTATACGGTCCGATCGCACTGTTGAACTGTACGCGGAATGCATTGTTAACATGCACCTGTCCGTTATCGTCTACCCACGGAACACGGAAAAGCAACTGTCTTTCCGGCGTTACGATCCTCTCTAATAACGCGTCTTTACGGTATGCTTCTTCATTTGCCTCGATCACAACGCGAAGAGACTCCAAAACTTCTTTTACTGCCTGATGGAACTCCGGCTGTGCCGGGTTCTTCTCTACCACCATGCTATAGACTTCATCTACATATGACATTGTCATGTCCTCCTTTGGTTTAAAATATGTATCCATTTTCAATGTGACGTCAGGGCCATCATGAAAAAACGCAGGGTACAAAGCCCCTGCGTGACAGATTTCCTTGTCCACATAACATTATAAATGCTGTTTTTTAAATTCACAAGTACTTTTCCGCACTAAATCGTAAAAGTTTTTTTAAAATTTTTAGGCAAATTGTATAAAATTACCCGTAATTTTTTGCTATAAATATTGTTTCAGCCTTTCGATATTCTTTTCCTCAAAATCCATCAATTCCTTGGCAAGCTCTACGGAAGCGCTTTCCGCCAGCTTATTATGGTTTAACGACTTGCACATATCCGTAATCCCCCTATTGCTGCCCTGAATCACCATTTCCGCAATATGACTCGTACTCGTATTCAGAAGAGTCCCGGAATGTATCCCGGTAGTCAGCATGATATCCTGCATATAAGTACTTCTGTACGGCTCCGCCTTACTTTCCAAGATCTTATCCACGGCCCGGTTCCTGATTTCCGAATATTTCAGCGACTGCTTGGAGAGCTGTCTGGACAGTTCCCCGTCATGCACCTTATCCGAAATGATATCAATCGCCTTCATCCCCATTTCTGCATTTTTCTGCACTTCCCTGTAAATAGCCAAATCCTGTTTCTGCACCCTATACAACTCCTTTTCCGCTTACTTCTTATTCTTCATTAGGGTTGCCGAAATCAGTACCTTTATACATTTCTTTTTTCTTCTTTCTCAAAGGGATATTCTATTTTCCAGTCCTGCCTGATCCTGTCCATGATCCGAAGCATTTTCAGGCTTTCTTCATGGGGCATTTCGGGACATTGTATCCATCCCTCCTTCAGTGCCCTGACGCAGGCTTCCACTTCATATTCATAACCGGAAATCTGTTTAGGACGTTTATAGGTATTCAGTTTTACATGATCCTTATTATAAGTACTGACGCTTTCAAAATTATTGATATTTTCGACAATCATATAGCCTTCGGTACCGTAGATCACACCTTGTCTGTCCGTAGCTGCAAGCATCGTCGCATTTAAGACCGCGCACTTGCCGTCCTTGTAGATCAGGGTAATGCTTTCCTGTTCGTCTACTCCGGTATCCGTATAAGTACATACCGACCGTATCTCCTCGATCTCCGTGCCGAAGATCATCGCTGCAAAATTTAAAGGATATATCCCTAGATCCAAAAGCGTGCCTCCTGCAAGTTCGGGAGTATACATTCTGGGCGCCGTTCTGATCGGATATCCCAGATTGGCAGTCAGCATGACCGACGTCCCAATCGCATTGCTGTTTACAATCTCCTTTATCGTCTTAAGCATCGGCATATATCTTGGCCAGATCGCTTCCGTAATAAATACGTTTTCCTCCTTTGCCAGATCGAACAAAGCCTTCGCCTGCTTTTCATTGACCGTAAACGCTTTTTCACAAAGCACAGGCTTTTTGTTTTTCAGGCAGAGCATCGCATTTTCATAATGCTCGGAATGAGGCGTGGCAATGTAGACCAGATCTACCTTTTTATCCGCTACAAGCTCCTCATAGGAACCGTACGCTTTTTTAAATCCGTAACCGATGGCAAAAGCCTCCGCCCTTTCTTTTGTTCTTGATGCAGCCGCATAGCATCTTATGTTTTTCATTTTTCCAAGCGTCTGTGCCATAGTGCAGGCAATGGAGCCTGTCCCCATGATCCCTACATTTATCTTTTGAAACATACCCACTCCTATCCGCGTACTTTCATACGCATATGTAAGACTAAAAAAACATTCTGTCCTTTGAAAAATTATACTACATCTTTTCTCAAAAAAACAGAATGTTCTTATTTTCTATTGTTTAATCATTTCCAGTCTTCCATACGGCGGCAAAAAGCTTCGTCCGCTGCCCCGCCGAATCCTGACGGCATGAAAAAGATCATTCCACATAATCGGATTTCACATAGGCCGTCTGACCGTTATACTTGACCTTACACCAACCGTCGGCCTGCTTCATGATCAGTTCAAGCTTTTCGCCCTGATATGCTACTCCCAGCCTTTCGCTTGTCTCGCTCTCGGCCGAACGGATATTTACGTTCTCAATCACCGTAACATAGCCGTTTGTTTCTTCTGCCGGAGGCGCGTCATGATTCACGGTTTCCGTACTGACCACTTCCAAAAAGTCGGAACGGATATAGGCTTCACCGTCGTTATACTTAATCCGGCTCCATCCGTTTACTTTACTTTCCAAAAGAGTAAATGTATCGCCTTTCTGCGCCTTACCGAGTTTATCTGCAGTCTGGCTGTCAGAACTCCTTATATTCACTACGTCAGTTGTGCGCACCGTCTGTACTTCGGTCGTTCCGGGCTGGGGATCGGCGTTCTCATTCCCCTCGGCAGGCTGCTCCGTATCTGTGCTGCCTTCGGCAGAGCCTTCCGCTCCCTCCGTACCTGCATTCCCTTCGGCCCCTTCCGGATTTTCTCCTTCCGTTCCGGCCTGTTGGTCGTTTTGCGCCGACGCCGCTAAAATCTCTCCTACGGAAATTTTGATCTGGCTGTCCAGCTCTTTCAAAAATGCGCTAAGTACGGTATCGTTTGCACATAAGTCATTGTATTCCACCGCCACTTTATTATTCAGGTCGATCACATCGTCCTGCAGGGCGATCTTTCCGATATAGTCCAAAACCGACTTATCCTCTTCCCCTTCGTTGATATAATAACTGCCGTCCTCGTTCCTGCAGATGTAGAACGCCTGCATTCCGGGTACGGTATTTTCATAGTCTTTGAATTTCACTCTGGAATAAGCGTAGACTACAAAAGAATTTTCTACCGGCCCTTTTTTCGTATAAACATCAATGACCGGATAATTCTCAATATATTTACTAATCTCCACAATACGGATCTTTTCCGATTCTTCCATGTAGTTGCTGATCTGCTCCACCGCTTCTACATTGCCTTCCGCCAAGGCCGAATAATAAGTACTGATGAGTGCATTGATATCAGGATAAGCATTTTCCTCCAATGCCTCCTGCGGCACTTCCAGCTCCGCTTCTGTCTGCGGTTCCTCCTGTATCGCTTCCGCCGTCACCGCCTGCTGCTTTTCCGTTTCTTTCTTATTCGCATTCAGCGCGACGCCTGCCGTAATCGCTACGCATATTAAAACAATTATCGGCAGCACGATCTTACTGTGACTTGAAATCCATTCTTTGACGGAACGGAATATTACCTTCAAATTACCTGCCATATAAAATAATCTCCATTTTCTCTGTTGATAGATAATGACCTGCTTGTAAAAGATGCACCCGACAGGAATCGAACCTGCATTAAAGGCGTCGGAGGCCTCCGTTCTATCCATTAGACTACGGGTGCATATCATTAGGCTACCGCATCGGGCGGAAAGGAAAATCCGCATCCCACCCGACACGATATATTACAAATTTGTTACATCACTTTGCCTATCATATCATAAATGAATTCTTTTGTCTAGTATATGCTTGTTACAATTTATGCCAACTCCAATTTTTTTGTCAATCGATTAAAAAAATAAACGGAATTTGACAAGATTTCCTCTTCTTCCACCTGCGTTTCATTGATCTCCGACACCATGCTCTTAAGTTCGGACGCCTTTCCGGCAAATGCGGCGGGGATCAGAATCATTTCATGGACCGAACTGGGCAGCACATAAAAATTATCGTTCAGCCTTTTTGAAAAATCTTCTAAAAGATTTCCGTAAAGAATACAGGCTGCACCATGGGTCCGCTCCGTATTGCTGAGCACATACATAGGCGTCTGTTCTTCCGTTTCCTCCATCTGCTTTACCATCTGCCTTGCGAGCTGGTCCATACACTCTTCCGAAAGCGGTACGCAATCCGACGCCGCTTCGTTCCTCATGCTGTTCCAAAGTTCCTCCTTCATATCGGCGACAAGGATCTCTTTCATAACCTCCTCCATCGTTTTGATCTCGCAAGGATTATGCTTCGGCGTATTGACCACCGCATCTTTGTAAACTGCATACACATCCGTTCCCCACATCTTTAAATGGCTGTTTTTGATAAGGATCGCCGCGTTGCCGAACAAATCGCCGCTACAGTCATAATAGAACACGATCGCCAGATCCAGATATGGGATATAGGGTATTTCTTCCAGCAGTTCCTTGTTCTTTCCCGCATTGATCAGTTTATAATAAATTTTTTTACGTACTTTTTCATATTCCTTAAAAAATTCCAAATCGCCCCCGTTTTCCACTCTGCTGTGTTCATAAAGTTTTATGATCCTAAGCACGGTCTCCCCCAAACTTTTTCCTTTCCGGTACTCCTCGTAAAAACCCTCCAAATAAATCGTAGGCGCAATATAGCTGTCCTTTTCTTTAATGACGACGCCGTTCAAGATAACGCCGTTATTTTTTTTCACCGGCGTCAGCATGATATCCGCCCCTTCTCCGAAATAATCCGCAAGCCCCTGTTTCACTGTTTCCGTAAATTTTAAAAACTCCATAAGTACCCTCCGATGTGTAAAATATTTTTCGAAAAAGTCTTATCCTTTCGGAAACACAAAAAGACAACGGATAAATCCATTGTCTTATAAGCTTACGATCCTATATGCATTCCGATCCTTATACTCTGGAAAGGTATTCTCCCGTCCTTGTATCGATCTTGATCTTATCACCCTGATCTACAAAAAGAGGTACATAAACGGTAGCTCCCGTTTCTACTACGGCAGGTTTTGTAGCTCCCGTCGCCGTATCGCCTTTAAAACCGGGTTCCGTTTCCGTGATCTCAAGTTCTACGAATAAAGGCGGCTCTACCGCAAATACGTTTCCGTTATGGGAACAAACCTTGCACATCTCGTTCTCTTTTACAAATTTGAGCGCATCCCCGATCGCATCCGCATTCAAAGCAATCTGCTCATAGTTCTCAACATCCATAAAATGGAATAAATCCCCGTCAGAGTATAAATACTGCATATCTTTTCTATCAATACGCGCCTGTGGGCATTTTTCAGTCGGCCTAAACGTCTTTTCCACAACGCCGCCGTTTATGATATTTTTAAGTTTCGTTCTGACAAAAGCCGCGCCTTTACCCGGTTTCACATGCTGAAACTCAATAATCTGGTAAATGTTGTTATCTAATTCGATAGTAATACCATTTCTGAAATCACCTGCAGAAATCATAAAAAAATCCTCCTAAAATTTATCACGTTATAATTCTTTAATAGTTTATACTAAAAATTTCTATTTTTCAACACTTATTTGAAATTTGTCCGCTTTTCCTTTAAAATATAGTCTACGGCCATCAAATATCCTTTTAGTCCCTGTCCGTAGATCTGCGTGTCACAGACTTCCTTTGTCACGGATATTTTTCGGAACTCTTCCCTTTTTGTAATATCCGAGATATGTACTTCCACCTTGGGAACGGTAATGCTTGCCAGCGCGTCGCGGATCGCATAACTGTAATGTGTAAAAGCTCCCGGATTGATCACGATCCCGTCCGTATGGTCAAAGTATGCGTCCTGTATCCTGTCGATAATCGCCCCTTCATGATTACTCTGAAACACTTCTATCCGGCAGTTTTCCTCTTTCCCCTTTTGGGCAAGCATATGGAGCAAAAAGTTATAGTCCTCCGTCCCGTATACGCTTTTTTCCCGGATGCCCAAAAAATTCAGGTTAGGGCCGTTGATCACCAGCAGCTTCGTGCCCGGCGCCGTTTTCCGTCTCTGTACTCCCGCATACTGCTTCTTTCTGCAATATCTGGTAATCTGTCCCAAAATACTTTCCGTCTCCACATCGTCCACGTCTATGATCAGTTCGGCACAGTTTTCATACGCCTCTTTTCTTTCTTCCATCAACGTCTTTATCTTTTCCATAGGATCTTCTCCCTGCAAAAGAGGCCTTGTAGTATCTTCCTTTAACCGCTCATAGACGGTCTCCGGCCTGATCCTTAAATAAACAACGGTCCCCAGTTCCTGCAAAAGCGCCCTGTTTTCCTCTTTGACCGGAAGTCCGCCGCCTGTGGAGATCACATAGGAACCTTTCTGGTTTCCTATTTCCCTGATACATTCCGTTTCCATTGCCCGGAACGCCTCTTCCCCCCGTTCCTGAAACAACCCGGATATGGTGCAGCCTTGTTTTCTTTCTATCATTTTATCCGTATCCAGAAGAGGCATCTTCATTCTGTAGGAAAGTTTCACGCCAAGGCTGCTCTTTCCGCTCCCCATAAACCCTATTAAAATCACATTTTCCATTTTACCTGCCGCTGCCTTTCTTTTCCCCTGTCCGGCAAAACCTGTCTTCGGACAATCTATTGTACTTTCATTTCTTTTTTCATCGCTTCAAATACTTCTTTCGCCTGTTCCTCCGTCACCGCGACGCCGTTCCATAATTCATACGCGATGATCCCCTGATAAAGCAGCATTTTCAGACCGTTATAGGCGGGCTTTCCCGCTGCCTTTACCAGTTTCATGAACTTTGTTTCATAAGGATTAAAAATCAGGTCATATCCAGCCTTTAATTTTTGATAAAAACCGGCGTCCTTAATAATGACATCCTCATTTTGGGGAAACATGCCGACGCTGGTCGCCTGTATCCCGATCCACTCTTCACCGCCCAGCTTTTCATACTCCGAAAGCGGCAGCGCAAGAAGTTCCGGCGTACCGTTTTCTTTCGTTTCTGCCAAAACTTCCGAAAGCTCCGTTATGATATCTTGTGCTTTTCCTAAAGTACGGTTCAGGATACAGATCTTTTCCGCCCCTTTTTCCGCCGCCAGCAGCGCAACCGCCCTTGCCACGCCTCCGGCCCCCAAAATCAGAACCTGACCGCCGCAAAGGCAGATCCCGTCCTCCTCCATGGCGCGGTAAAGTCCCGGCATATCCGTATTGTATCCCACATATCCCCCTTCCGTGCGTACCAGCGTGTTAACGGCTCCGATCTGCTCCGCCTTTGCATCCGTCCTGACCAAATACTGCATAACCTCGCTCTTATAAGGGACGGTCACGTTCATCCCCAAAATATTTAAAGCATAAGCCCCCTCTATGGCTTCTTGCAGCCCGTCCCTCACATGAAAAGGGACATAAACAAAATTTTGGCCGAACATCGCCGCCAAAGAATTATGGATCACCGGGGACATGGTATGCTCCACCGGATTGCCGACCAACCCGCAGGTTCTTGTCCTGCCATTTATTTGACCGATATACTCTTTCATATTTGGCTCCTATCTGTCCGCTTTTGCGGACATTCAAATCAGGGCGGTTGAAAATGCACTTCTTTCAACCTTGCTCCCGTCTGTCCGCTTTTGAATTTTATGGTATGAAAGTTTGTTTTTAAACTTTATACCTGTCTTCTTTCCGTTTATAAAAAAACAATACGATCTTTTCCAAATACCGTTTTAACACGATCTGGATCTCCTCTTTCGGATGGATCGGCTTTACCAGATAGGAACGGATCCCCGTACGGTTTGCCCCCCAAACGTCCGTAAAGAGCTGATCCCCTACAAACAAGGTCGTATCTGCACTGGTCCCCAGCATGTCCATCGCCTTTTGATAACTCCTGACGGAAGGCTTTCCCGCCTTATAGATGTACAGGCTCCCTACCGCTTCACTGAAGGACTTTACCCTTGGCTCCTTATTATTGGATAAGAGCAGCGTACCGATACCCAGTTGTTTTAAGCGTGCAAATAACGCAATACTACGCTCATCCGCAGGCGCTCCATGCGGTACGAGCGTATTATCAACATCAAAAATCACTCCTCTTATTCCACGGTCATATTCTTTTTCAAAATCGATTATATAAGTAGAATCCAGATATTTTTCCGGATAAAAGCGTTGAAACATAGCCACATCCTTTACTTATCCAATACTCTTTTTAATTCGTCCATAAAAGTATTGATATCTTTAAATTCACGATAAACCGATGCAAATCTTACATAGGCTACCGCCTCTAAGTCCTTTAATTTATTCATAACAAGCTCGCCTATGACCTGACTGGAGATTTCTTTTTCTTCTCTGTTAAAGATCTCCGTCTCCACCTCGTCTATGAGCTGATTGATCTGATTGGCGCTGATCGGCCTTTTATGACATGCACGCAGCACGCCCGCCTCGATCTTTGTCCGGTCGTAAGCCTCCCTGTTGTTGTCTTTTTTAATAATAATAAGCGGTATCGTCTCCACCTTCTCATAAGTCGTAAAACGTTTATCGCACTCGTCGCATACCCTTCTTCTCCTGATAGAGTTATTGTCATCCGCTGGTCTGGAATCGATGACCCTTGTATTTTCATGACTGCAAAACGGACATTTCATATAGTAATCCCCCCATTCTCACTTTGGTAATCATAAATTATTATAAAATATCCGTTTTTTTCTGTCAATTATATCTTTATGTTAACTAGAATAATATCCGGCCCTATCTGGCAGATTTCATTATAACAAATACAGTAATCCGGGTCGTCGCAGAACAGATTATACAGTTTATTGCAGCTTGCCGGAATCATGATCTTTTTGATCTGTCCGGTACAATGGTCAAATTCAAAATCCGCCACTTTTCCTAATTTTCTGCAGTCTTTTATATTAATGACCTCTTTACATTTAAATTCGGAAAAAAGCATATTTCCTCCTAAGATTCTCTCTTTACACTATTATATGCCGCCTCTTTTTTTGCGTCTCATGCATGAATAATTTTCCTTGTATCTGTAAATGATTTTATTATACCGAACCAGACAAGGAGGATAAAGATGGCACAGGGTAAAGTTGAAATCTGCGGAGTAAATACATCAAAACTCCCTCTTTTAAAGCAGGCGCAAAAAGACGCGCTTTTTGTGCGTATAGAAAACGGCGATATGGAAGCCAGACAGGAATACATTGAAGGAAACTTACGTCTCGTTTTAAGCGTGATAAAACGCTTTTCTTCCAGCAATGAAAATGTGGACGATCTGTTTCAGATCGGCTGCATCGGTCTTATAAAAGCAATTGATAACTTCGATTCTTCCCTTAACGTTAAATTCAGTACTTATGCCGTTCCCATGATCATAGGCGAAATCAGGCGTTTCCTTCGGGACAACAACAGCATAAGAGTAAGCCGTTCCTTAAAGGATACCGCTTATAAAGCGATCTATACAAAAGAAGCCATGACAAAACGCAACCTGAAAGAACCGACCGTAACCGAGATCGCGGCGGAGATCGGTATCCCCAAAGAAGATATCGTCTACGCCTTAGACGCTATCCAGAGTCCCTGCAGCCTTTATGAACCGATCTTTACCGACGGCGGAGATACCCTGTATGTCATGGACCAGATCAGCGACAAAAAGAACAAAGAAGAAACATGGGTAGAGCATATCTCTTTAAGCGAGGCCATGAAAAAATTAAACGAAAGGGAAAACGAGATTATTACGCTCCGCTTTTTTGAAGGCAAAACACAGATGGAAGTGGCGGAAATGATCGGCATCTCTCAGGCGCAGGTATCCAGACTGGAAAAAAATGCCCTAAAAGTCATGCGCGCCTACTTAAGCGCATAATCGGCCACATGACCGTCTTGCCCTTACGCCTAACCGGCACGGCAGACACCAATCAGATACCCGCCGTGCCAAACGGAAGGCTTATGGGAAAAATTTCTCCGGACCGCCTTCCATCCCCTTCCCGCCTCCTCCCTGTACGCCCATTGCCTCAAGGTCAATGTGGGAAGCGTCGATCAGCATGGAAGACCCTTTTTGTTCCGAAGTCGTCGAGGGAATCCTTCCGTCAAGCTGCGCCTCTATGCTTTCCGCCCTCAGCAGAATAAACTCTTTTAAATTCCCGATTCCTTCCAGATATTCCTCATAACTATAAAACGCAGTGGCATCCTTTTTCACATAGGTATCGATCAGCGCCGTAACCGCCTCAAACGTATCGGCAAACTGTCCGTTTCCTATATAACCGTCCACGATCCTGCGAAGATATGCATGATACAACTGCCTATACTCTTCCACCTCCAGAAGCTTGGAAAATAAAGGTCTGCTTCCTTCCAATTCCCCTCCCATCGGCGTATCTATGGCTCCATTTACCGCCGTCCCCGCGTCCGAAGCCTGAAAACCGCCGAAGGCAAGGTTTAAATCCCACGGCAGTATAGTAAGCTGACCGCCCTCCTCATAAAGATAGTAATTATGCTTTAAGCTGCTGTAATAACTATCCATATTAACAATAAACGTCTGAGCCGCAAAATAACGCAGGCAGGCATCCACATCGATACAGGTTTCCAATCCGGTTCCCTCCGATAACTGTTTTAGCGCGGTTATCACACGGTTTTGATCCGCATCATCAGGAGAAAATACGGCATGGTCAAAAATCTCACGATAGCTTTCCACGGCATCATCCGTATAAACAAGATCGGCCCCGCCTCCCGTTTTGACATTTCCGCCATCCGGTCCGAATCTCCCTCCTCCTTTGTCATGCGCGCCGTCTGCTTGCGGCATTGCTTTGTCTGTCTGCGGCATTGCTTTGTCTGTCTGCGGCGCTGTTTCGTCTGCCTGAGGCATCGCTTCGTCTGTCCGCCGTTTTTCTTCGTCAGGCTTCGGGATCTTTTCCTCCGTATCGGGCATTCTGTCATCCGCCGCAGGCCTCTCATCCGGACGTATCATTCCCTCCGGCACAGAATCCCACTCTCCTCTTCCGCCGCCGTCTTTCAAACCGCCCATATCCATACTTTCCAGCTTATAAAGTTCCCCTTCCCTTGTCCCGTACACTCTTTGCACAAAAGTCTCCTCCATGGCCTCTAATGCAAGATACAATCCCCACTCTTCTCCGTTGATCGTAATATGGGCAAATGCATAATAGGGACATGCCACGTCAAGGTAGTTAAAAATATCATATGCCATATATTCTTTTACATAAGTGGCGTCGCAAAAAATATTATTCAGCACAAGCTTGTCAAGCCCCTCCAAAGACTGCCCCGAAACATAATGGTCAAACTCCACCTTAAAACTATACCTGTCCGAATCGGAAGCAGCCACCTGAGACAGACTTGTGTTTCCTTTGGTTCTGATCCCGACATTGGCATATACCGTCCCGTTCACGGTAATATCACAGAGTTTATATTCCTCCGCCAAAGGGGTTTCCAGCATTTCCTCAAAGTCCCCTTCGTCTATCTCAATTCCGATCTCCATGACCTGATACTGGTCAAATAATTTCTCATACCTGCATTCCGGCGATCCTGCAAAAACCGCAGCAAATTCCTCATCCGATGAAACATGCATGCAAACAGCGGTAAAAACCACCGTCAATGCCATCAGCGCTGCGGTCAGCATATTTATATATTTATTCGTACTCATCTATACTCCTGTCCGGCCTTTAAAAAGATAACCTTTCTGTTAAGCCCAATCCGTATATCCCCTCCTCTTAAAGATCTGTCATTATGACATATAATCCCCGTTATAACTTACTAAAACCGCGTGTTTCACTCCGGCAAGTCCGGCAATCTTGTTTACAAACATAGAATCCGCTCCTTTCAGACGTACTTCCAACGTCATTTCGATCCCCGTTTCCGACACGGTTTTGGATTTTAACACCTGCTTTTTAACGTCCTCCTGCAAACAGCCGTAAACTTCTTTTTCCGCCTCCGCATGACAGGATACGATCATAATATAAGGATGATCCGTAGGTTTTTTATTAACAAAAACGATAAGAACGATCCCAATAAACAAGGAACCGAACACCGCTAACGGCAGCAGCCCCGCCCCCAGCACGATTCCCACCGCAATAGCCCAAAAAAGATAAGCGATGTCAAGAGGTTCTTTGATCGCGGTACGGAAACGCACGATCGACAACGCGCCGACCATGCCTAACGACAAAACCACATTAGAAGTGACTGCTAAGATCACCAATGTCGCGATCAGCGTAAGAGCAACCAGCGATACGCCGAATCCCGCCGAATACATCACACCGTTAAAAGTCTTTTTGTAGACCCAAAAAATAAACAGCCCCAATACAAACGCCGCTCCCATCGCTATAACAAAATCCACTGCCTGAAAACTTCCCGCCTTTTCCAGAAAAGACGATTTAAAAATATCCTGAAAAGTCATATGATAACTAAACTCCTTTCTAAATTTACACTAACTCCCATCTGCCCGCTTTAGCGGGCATACAAATCAGGATCGTGAAATCTCCGATTTCACGCTAATTCCCATCTGCCTGCTTTAACAGACGTACTATCCATACTTTCTGCACACCGCGTACTTACTAAAAGCGTCCGCTCTTCTGTTAGGCACTCTGACCGCCTTTTCTATGATTTCTGGCAAAAAAGCGTCATATTTTACTTCTAACAGTATAGTCCCTGCTTCAGCAGGAACCGTAACGATATCTCTGTCAAACAGCCTGTCTTGATACAATCTGGTCCGTATATTGCAGTCCAAAGTTACCCTCACATTTCCCGGCTTATATATATAAGCGGTCCTTTCATAATCAACTAAACATCTGGGTTTTAAAAGCTGCCCCCGCATTTTTGCGTACAATTCCCTCTTTAGTTCGTCGTCCGATTCTCTTAAAAACCCGATATTCCCGTCACAGAGCCAAAGCGTCTCCTCTTTTGAAATCTCCCCGGTTTTCTTTTCGCAAAGTCCATGGTGTTTACTCTTTTTTTCCAGTCTGATAAATGAAGTGTCTTCGTTATAATAACGAATACGGAACTTTTCCCTGTAAGCCGTCCCGTCCAGCTTTTCCCGCAGCGCCCTATCGGAAATATTATCAAAATAAAGGCTATGTACGATATACCTGCCTTCTGCATCTGCATGGGCGTCATACCCGGCAATTTCTTTTAACCTGCTTTTTATGATCAACTGATCTTCAAATGAAATCCTGTGCTTTAATTCGTGCCGCACTTCCCTTCCTCCCTTCTTTCTATATTTTGTCGGGATACCCTGACCCGTTCTCCCAAACTTACTTAGTCAGTATATTGACTGCCTGTGACCGTTTTGTGGTAACTTTTGGGAAAATCTGTGTTTTTTTATGTAAAATCTGTGTCATGTCTACGGATTCCTCCCCTTGCCCGCTCCGATGGTCAAGGCCAAAACGGACTGGTACTCCATTTACCAAAAGTGTACCCAATTGAAAAACGGAATACGGGAAACGGAATACGGGGAAATAACAATTGCAATGCCGAATAACCAATGATATAATCCATATTATTGCCGCACATCGAAGCCATGTTTCCTATGGGATTTGTGCAGCCGTTTACAAGTATCTGCACCGAAGGAAGGAAACATACAGAAAATTCAGACCGCTAGAAGGAAGGACGAAAATATATGAAACACTGTGGAACACAAAGACTGGAATCGGAAAGGCTGGTTTTAAGAAGATTTGTAAGAGAAGATGCCGGCGCAATGTATAAGAACTGGGCGTCAGATCACGAAGTAACTAAATACTTGACATGGCCCACACATTCCAATGTTGATATTACTAAATTGGTAATCGATAGTTGGGTCAACTCCTATTCCGACGAAAAATATTATCAATGGGCAATCGTTTTAAAAGAAAACGGCGACGAGCCTATTGGTTCTATCAGCGCAGTTCATATGAATGAGGATATTTCCATGGTTCATATTGGATATTGTATCGGAAGAAACTGGTGGCATCAGGGTATCACTTCCGAAGCATTGAAAACAGTGATGGATTTCTTCTTTGAAGAAACAGACACCAATCGCATTGAAGCGCAGCACGATCCAAGAAATCTTAACTCGGGTAAAGTAATGGAAAAATGCGGCATGAAATACGAAGGAACGCTGCGGGCAGCCTGCCGAAGCAATCAGGGTATCCATGACGCCTGTTATTATGCATTATTAAAGTCTGAACGATAATTTCAAAATGATGAAGTAAAAAATCCTTTTAATGGAATCTTTATATTACTCCATTAAAAGGATTAAATTTAGCTAAAAAATAGAAGTTATCAAAACACCAAAACTCATAGTTCTTCTTTCAGCAGCGAATACATTTTCATGTACGGATCATATCCCAACTCTGCCGTCTGTCAGATTATTCTGCACCCTTTTATTGGAAAGGGCCGCCGCCGGATCTGCCGCATCCGTTCATTTCCATTTTCTTATTTTACAGATTATTTCTCCGACTCCTGATAAAGTTTCCTTTTACCGTTGTATTTTATAAAGGGCCCTACACTGACTACTTAGTGTAACAGGCCCCTTACTGATTCATTATTTGAAATTTACAAAAGCTTATATTTTAAACTGTGCCACAAGCTCTTTCACTTTATCCGCAACGGTATGTAATTCATTTGCCTCCTGAGACAGTTCTTCCATCATTGCATTCAGCTCTTGCACGGAAGCATTGGTTTCTTCTGTTGCCGCCGCATTTTCCTGCGAAATCGCGGAAAGGCTTTGGATTCCTCCTGAGATCTCCGTACTTGCTTCTTTAATGTTATCCGCCCTGCCGTTGATCTTATTGATCTCCGTAAGAGAACTATTGATACCGTCTACTACTTTACCGATCGTATCGCGGGTCTCTATTGTTCTCTCGTCCTGCTCCGCCATGATAACGTTAACTTCTTTCATCGTCTCCACTGTCTTTTCTGACTCATGGATCAAAGTACCAATGATCTCCATGATCTCTCTTGCAGAACCGTTAGACTGCTCAGCCAGCTTTTGAATGGAATCCGCTACAACGGCAAATCCTCTTCCGTGTTCTCCTGCCCTTGCCGCTTCGATAGATGCATTTAATGCTAACAGATTCGTCTCTTCGGCAATAGACGTAATCACTTCGGCTGCCTGACTGATCGCTTTTACAGATTCGTTGGTCTCTTCCGTCTGCTTGGTGATCCTCTTGACCGCTTCTCCGGTATCCTGACTGGCCTTTGATAATTCGTTCAAAGTCTTTGTCGCTTCTTCTCCGGAACGTCCCATGTCTTCCGCCTGTCTTGTCAGTTCTCCGATATTCTCCACAATACCGTCGATCATCTGCTGAACGTCTTCAATATGCCGTGCTGCCGCTTCGGTCTCTTCCGCCTGTGAATTTGCGCCCTTGGCTACATCCTCAATCGCAAGGCTGACCTCTCCGGTAGACTGACAGCTTTGTACGGACATTTCATTCATACTGCCTGCATACTGATTTACACGGGAAACTTCTCCAATGATCTCCTCGATCATTTGACGGAGCGTCAGGCATAAACGCTCTGCGCTTCTTACGATCTCACCGATCTCATCGGAACGTTTGCATGCTTTTTTATCAAAAGCTACAACCAAATTTCCATTGGTCATTTCCGTAATCGCCATAGTCGCGCTCTTAACGGCTTTTGCCATTCCGGCTGCAAAAAAGACTATGATGCCGAGCGCCAGAAGAAGCATGATAATGGCTGCAACAGCAATCGCAGAAAGGTTGGAACTGATTATCGCCTCTATACTTGCACTTGGAGCGCCTACAAATATCATACCACAGACCGTTCCATCCGGATTGTTGAGCGGTGAGTAATAGGCATAGTAATTGCTGCCATTGATCTGCAGATTGGTATCAAAATAAGTTTCTCCTCCCAAAACTTTATTCGCTACCTTTTCATTTGCTTTTGTCCCGATCACCCTCTCGCCATTCTCGTCCTTTAATGTAGTCATGATCCGGGTATCGCCGTAGAATATAGTAAGCTCTACGCTTTCGTGTTCTTTTACGGTGTCAAGGGCACCCATAAGAAAAGTCAGATCCAAACGCCCTTTCTGTAAAGATCCCGCCTCGCTTAAAGAAAATTCGCCGCTGTATGCCGACTCTAAAAGGTTCTCCAGCATACTTGCCGTTTTTGCAAGTCCGCTCTTATTTTCCGCCTCCAACGATTTCTCCAATGTGGTGAGCGATATGACTAACAATACCAGCATACCGATCAAAAGCGGCACGCCTCCCATAGCTATCATTCGTACGACAAAATTAAACTTTACGCCGTTTTTCATTGTACCTTACTCCCTCTCTTCGTTTTTTGTCATTTGTTTACATTCTTTCCGGCGCTGAAAATCCCAGTAATTCAATACAGGTCTCTAAAATCTCTTTCGCCAAAACGAGAAGCGCGATCCAACCGGCTTGTTTTTGCGGATCTTCCTCCGAAAGGATTTTCGTTTCGTGATAAAACCTGTTAAAAGCATTGGCGATCTCATAAATGTATGCACATAATTTATGAGGTGCCGCCTCTTCTGCCGCACTCTGCATCACGGCGTTGAACTTGGCAATCTCTAGCATCAACGCTTTCTCCGGCTCGCCGGCCGCATCCTGCAGCGCTGCATCCTCCAACGCTTTTCCCTGCTCCTGATACTTATTCAGAATCGACTTGATCCTGACGACCGTATACAATATATAAGGTCCCGTATCGCCTTCAAAAGATGTAAACCTGTCTATATCAAAAATATAATCCTTCGAGGCCTGATTAGACAGATCCCCGTATTTGATCGCAGCCAACGCAACAATCCGGGAAATTTCTGCCGCCTCCTTCTCCTCAATCTCATATTTTTTTGATTCGCTGTTTTCTTTGATCTTACGGAGCATCTCTTCATTGATCTCCGCGATCAGGTTTTCCAGTCTCGGTACCCCACCCTGCCTTGTTTTATAAGGTTTGCCGTCTTTACCGTTCATGGTCCCGAAACCAATATGGATCAGTTTGGTATCGTCGTTTACTAATTTTGTCTTTCTTGCGCAGCGGAATACCTGCTCAAAATATAATTCCTGTCTTTTATCCGTAAGGTAAATCAGCCTGTCCGGTTCATATGTCTTCATCCTGTCCATGATGGTCGCAAGATCTGTAGTATGATATAACGCAGCCCCGTCTGATTTTAAAATCATACAGGGAGGGATTTCTTTCGTATCCGTTTCTTCCTTTACATCGACGACTAAAGCCCCTTCGCTGATCTTTGCATACCCTTCTTCTTTCATATACCGAACCATACCGGGAATCAGGTCATGTACGTCGGACTCCCCTTTCCACAGATCAAACTCCACGTTCAGATTTTGATAGTTCTTCTTAAGATCCTCTACGGATACATCCAGAATATGTTTCCATAATGCCCGGTATCCCCTCACGCCGCTCTGCAGCTTAAAGGTCGCGTTCATAGCGGCTTCTTTATAGGCGGCATCCTCTTTTGACTTTCCGCTGGCCGTCGGATAGATCTCTTCCAGCTCGGAAATCGTAAACGGCGGTTCCTTTGGATATTCGCCTTCGAACCCTTCGTCAAAATAAATCAGACCGGGCTGCCTTTCCTTTAATTCCGTGATGATCAGTCCCATAGGCAGTCCCCAATCGCCAAGATGGATATCTCCGATTACTTCATGCCCTGAAAAACGGCAGATCCTTTTAATGCTCTCTCCGATAATAGCCGACCGCAGATGCCCTACATGAAGCGGCTTCGCCACATTAGGCCCGCCGTAATCAACAATGATCTTCTCCGGTTTTTCCGGCATATCAAGGCCAAATTTATCCTCTTTTCGCATCTTCGTCAAATAAGCCGTTATAAATTCCGGTTTGATCTTTAAATTCAGAAACCCCGGCGCTATTGCAGTGACTTCAGAAAACACCTGCGTTCTGTCAAGCTTCTGTGCCACTTCGTCTGCAATCATGATCGGCGCTTTTTTATATTTTTTAGCGCCTGCCATAGCGCCGTTACACTGAAATTCACACAGATCCGGACGATTTGACAAAGTCACCCTGCCAAGCTCCCTGTCGTATCCTGCTTGTTCAAATGCCTGCTGCATCTCTTCCGAAATCATATCTAAAATCTTATCCATAATTAAGTCTAAACCTTTCCTGATACACAGTCTTTATCCTCTGATAGTATAAAGAACTAATTTATTGTAACATACAATTTTACCCCAATCAACGCAATTTTTGCAATTTTACAGAATTAGGAATTAAGATTCTCCCGATTGGGTTCGAAATCACCCTATCGCCTCCGCTTAAAAAAAACCGGTTTTTCTCTTCTTTTCCCCTTTTTTACTCTTGCCTGAGGGAATAAACGCACCCGCAGTAGTTTTGACGATACAGTCCGAATTCCTTGGACAATTCAATGGAACGTTTGTACCCGTCGCGTTTTTTAAAGTCAGACACCAGCCATCTGACCCCGTATTCTTTTTCCAGCATTTCTCCAATCTCGTTTAATTTTTTTGCATTTTTTAAAGGACTGATAGAAAGCGTCGTTGTAAAATAGTCAAAATTTCCTGCCGCCGCTTCTTGGGCCGTCTTCCTAAGCCGCATTTCATAGCAGGCAAAACAGCGTTCCCCGCCTTCCGGACATTCTTCCAGCCCCTTTACCGTTTCAAAAAATTTTTCCGGCTCATACTTTCCTTCCTGAATCTCTATCGGATAACCGCTTTCTTTGCCCTGCGCCGGTATTCCTTCCTGTACCTGCTCATTATAAGCCTCTATCAGTTTTTTCTGTTCCTCCACTCTTTTTTGATACTCCGGTTCCAAAGAAATATTCGGATTATAATAAAAGACCGTGACCCGGAAATAATGTCTCAGATATTCCAATACATAACTGCTGCAGGGTGCGCAGCAGCTATGCAGAAAAAGCTTCTTCGCCGTTTTTTTCTCCAGATCCTTCAACAATTTATCCAATTCCTTTTGATAATTTCTCACCGTATTCATTTTATACCCCCTGCGCGCTTTCCGCAAAATGTCTAATGACCGGAAATGAGTTTTCCCCACTTCCGGTCACCCGTTCTCTGATAAAAATGTTATCTCGTTGCGATCGCCGCAATATCCACCAAGGTCAGATCTTCCTGTTTTTCCGCATTTTCCAAGCTTGTCACAAGCGCTCTGGCAGTATCCATAGCGGTAATGCAGTTCACTCCGGTTTCGATTGCTGTTCTTCTGATCAAAAAGCCGTCCCTTGACTTGTCCCGTCCCTGTGTGGGCGTATCGATCACAAGGTCGATCCTGTGTCCGAGGATCAGATCCATAACGGTCGGCGATTCCTGCTGTATCTTATTGACTTTGCGCGCCCTGATCCCTGCATCTTTCAAAACTGCCGCCGTACTCCTTGTGGCATAAATAGTATAGCCTAACTTTTCGAATCTGCGCCCGATCTCCACCGCTTCTCCTTTATCCGCATCCTTTACCGTAATGATCATCTGCTTATGCCTCGGAAGGTCGATACCCGCCCCTAAAAAGGCCTTATAAAGCGCCTCATTAAAGGTTTTCGCAATCCCCAGACACTCTCCCGTAGACTTCATTTCAGGCCCAAGGCTGATTTCCGCCCCACGGATCTTTTCAAAGGAAAATACCGGCATTTTGATAGCCACATAATCTGCCTCCGGCTGGAGTCCCGGCTCATATCCCAGTTCTTTTATCGTTTTTCCGATAATGACTTCAGTCGCAAGATCGACGATCGGAATTCCCGTCACCTTACTGATATAAGGCACCGTTCTGGAAGAACGGGGATTGACTTCGATCACATACACATCTTCTCCTACCGCGATAAACTGAATGTTGATCAGGCCCTTTACATGAAGCGCTTTCGCCAGCCGTCTGGTATATTCCCCTATCGTCTCTTTCACCTTTCCGCTGATCGTATGCGCCGGATAGACGGAAATGGAGTCCCCCGAATGGACGCCCGTCCTTTCAATATGTTCCATGATGCCCGGTATCAGAATATCGTTTCCGTCGCATACCGCATCCACTTCCAGTTCTTTCCCCTGTAAATATTTATCTACGAGGATCGGATGATCCTGTGCGATACGGTTGATGATCTCCATAAATTCTTCGATCTCCGCATCGGAAATGGCAATCTGCATTCCCTGTCCGCCAAGCACATAAGAGGGACGGACCAAAACCGGATAACCAAGACGGTTTGCCACGGCTTTCGCCTCTTCGGCCGTATATACCGTTCCTCCCGCCGCACGGGGAATCCCGGTCTCTTCCAAAATCCGGTCAAATAGCTCCCGGTCTTCCGCCGCATCCACATCCTCTGCCTTTGTACCCAGAATCGGAACGCCCATCTTCATCAGGCTCTCCGTCAGTTTGATTGCCGTCTGGCCGCCAAATTGTACGACGGCGCCGTCCGGTTTTTCGATATTGACGATATTTTCCACATCTTCCGGCGTCAAAGGTTCAAAATACAGTTTATCCGCAATGTCAAAATCCGTGCTTACCGTCTCCGGATTATTGTTGATGATGATCGTCTCGTATCCTGCCTTGGCAAATGCCCATGTGGCATGTACGGAACAATAATCAAACTCGATTCCCTGTCCGATACGGATCGGCCCGGAGCCAAGCACCAATACTTTTTTCTTGTGTTCCGTCTTTACCGCCTCGCATTCACTGCCAAAACAGGAATAATAATAGGGCGTGCTTGCTTCAAATTCTGCGGCGCAGGTATCTACCATTTTAAATGCAGCCGTAATGTCGTTTTCATAACGTAACTTCTTGATCTCTTCCTCTGTTTTGTTCGTCAGTCTTGCGATCACCTGATCCGGAAACTCGATCCGTTTCGCTTCTTTTAACAATTCTACCGTAAGCGGCCCTTTCTTCAGAGCCTGTTCCATCTCCACAAGAACCGCCAGTTTATCAATGAACCAATGATCGATCATAGTGATCTCATGGATCGCATCGTAATCCATTCCCTTACGGAGCGCTTCGGCAATGACATAGATCCGCTGGTCGTCCACACGCTTCAGCCGGTCTTTCAATTCTTCTATATTAAGCTCCGAAAAATCATAACTTAGCAGACAGTCCATATGCTGTTCCAAAGAACGGATCGCTTTCATAAGGGCGCCTTCAAAGTTCGTGCATATACTCATTACCTCTCCGGTAGCCTTCATCTGTGTCGTCAACGTTCTTTTGGCGGTAATAAACTTATCAAAGGGAAGTCTGGGCAGCTTGACCACACAATAATCCAGCGTCGGTTCAAAACTCGCATAAGTCTTACCCGTTATCGCGTTTTTGATCTCATCCAGCGTATAACCTAACGCGATCTTTGCCGCCACCTTAGCGATCGGATAGCCGGTAGCCTTTGACGCAAGCGCAGAAGAACGGCTGACACGGGGATTTACCTCAATCACACAATATTCAAAACTGGTAGGATGCAGGGCAAACTGCACGTTACATCCTCCCGTGATTTCCAGTTCGCTGATGATATTCAGCGCGGAACTGCGAAGCATCTGATATTCTTTATCGCTCAATGTCTGGGATGGCGCTACCACAATACTGTCTCCGGTATGTACGCCCACCGGATCGATATTTTCCATATTACATACGGTAATGCAGTTCCCCGCACCGTCGCGCATCACCTCATATTCGATTTCTTTCCATCCGGCAATGCAGCGCTCAACCAGAACCTGCCCCACTCTGGAAAGCCGCAGCCCGTTGGCAAGAATATCTTCCAGTTCCGTCTGATTATGGGCAATACCGCCGCCGGATCCTCCTAAGGTATAAGCTGGACGGAGTACCACCGGATAACCGATCTTTTTTGCAAAGTCTACGCCGTCTTCTATATTTTCCACAACGAGAGAAGCCGCACAGGGTTCTCCTATCTTTTCCATCGTCTCTTTAAAGACAAGACGGTCCTCCGCCTTTTTGATCGTCTTTGCCGTTGTGCCGAGAAGTTCCACGCCGTGGCTTTCCAAAAATCCGGATTCCGCCAGTTCCATGCCAAGATTCAGTCCCGCCTGCCCGCCAAGGGTCGGCAGTACGCTGTCCGGCTTTTCTTTCTCAATGATCTGTTCCAGTACTTTTAACGTAAGCGGTTCAATATATACCTTATCCGCGATTTCTTTATCGGTCATGATCGTAGCAGGATTGGAATTGACCAATACGACCTCGATTCCTTCTTCTTTTAAAGAACGGCAGGCCTGCGTCCCCGCATAATCAAATTCCGCCGCCTGACCGATGACGATAGGGCCGGAGCCGATCACTAATACTTTTTTTACATTTGGATTCTTTGGCATTTTATCTTCCCTCCCCGTCGTTTCGGTCTGTCTGTCCCTCGCATGTTCCCGTATTTTCCGCTCCTTGTGATCCAGTCCCGCAGGCTGCGCCAGATTCCGCCTCACATGATTTCATCCCACATGATTTCATCCCACATGATTTCATCATGGTGATAAATCTGTCGAACAGATAACCGGAATCCTGCGGTCCCGGGCAGCATTCGGGATGGAATTGTACGGTAAAGATCTGTTTCCCGATATAAGAAAGCCCCTCGTTTGTCCCGTCGTTTACATTGATAAAGGCCGGAACTGCCGTCTTTTTATCCATCTTGTCAGTATCCACCACATAGCCGTGGTTCTGGGAGGAAATATAGACCCTTCCGGTTTCCAGATCCTTTACGGGATGATTGCCTCCCCTGTGTCCGTATTTTAATTTATGCGTATCTGCTCCTGTTGCAAGCGCCATAAGCTGATGCCCTAAACAAATCGCAAAGATGGGTACGTCGGATTCATAAAGTTTTTTGATCTGCGCTATGATCTCTGTACATTCTTTCGGGTCTCCCGGTCCATTGCTTAACATAATACCGTCGGGAGCGTCTTTTAAGATCTCCTCTGCCGTCGTCCATGCAGGGTAGACTGTGACATCGCACCCTCTTGCCGCCAATGAGGCCGCAATGTTTCGTTTTGCACCAAGGTCTAAAAGCGCTACCCTCTTGCCCTTTCCGTTCAATTCTTTTACCAACGAAGGTTTCTTTTCCCTCTCCCCGTTCTCAAACGCCTCTTTACAGAAACTTGCGCTGCCTGAAAGAGCGCCGTTTTCCTCTAAAGAAGAGACTCCCTTGATCTCGTATTTATTTTCACAGGTTACTTTTTCTACTACTTTTCCTGTAGTATAGGCTTTTAATCTTGAAAGCGTTTCCTCTATATTATAATGCTCATTCGTGGTAATCATACCGTTCATGGTTCCCTTTTCTCTCAAAATCTTCGTAAGGGCCCTTGTGTCGATTCCGGCGATCCCCGTAATGCCGTTCTGCTCCAGATATTCCTGAATCCTAATGTCTTTTCGGAAATTACTTGGGATTCTGGATAATTCCCTGACGATAAACCCATCTACCCACGGTTTTACGGATTCGCAGTCGGCCAGACATACGCCGTAATTCCCAATCAGCGGATAAGTCATACAGACAGCCTGTCCCGCGTAAGACGGATCGGTAAGAACTTCCAGATATCCTGCCATGGAAGTATTAAAAACGATCTCGCTTATGATTTCCTTATCGGCGCCTATATGAGTCCCCTCAAAAACAGTACCGTCTTCCAATAATAAAAATGCCTTCATCTAATCACCTGTCTTCCTTTCGCATAATCGTTTTATTATAGCATACGATGATTCCCTGTTCAACCGATAATTCGCTTCTTGGGTATCCTTGGTGATCCGGCTGTACTAACGTCTGTTATTATACTCTTTCCCTGATCTTCTTATAGAGCTGATAACAGCGGTCCACATCCTCTTTTTCCGTCTTCTCGTTACTATATGCCGTCTTCTCAAGCACCAAAAAATAGGCTGAAAGTTCTTCTTCCTCTATCATAGGCAGTCCGTTTTTAAGAGCATTTCTGTAGTCTTTATCGTCAAGCCCTTTTCTTTTTAAGATCCCTTTTCTTTGAAGAAAACGGTTTAGGGCCGCACTGATCTCTTCCACCGCCCTTCGATTACTTTTTTGCATAAAGCGCTCCTGCTGCCTGCGGCGCTGCTTCACAAACCAAAACGTCCCAAATGCACACGCAAATGCAACGATCGCTGCAAAAATCAACATAAAACTTTTCCGTTTCTGCGCCCCGGCCGCCCCGGTTCCATTGTCCTGCTCCCTGTCCTTCTTTGGGTTTCCGTCAGGTTCCTTGCGTATATCCGTATCCTCTTCCTCGGAAGGCGTCCTTTCTCCCGATTCTTCCGGCCTGATTTCTTCGCTCTCCTCCTTCTGCTCCAGCTCTTCCTGCCTGTTTCCTTTTTCCGGCTCTGCTGTCGTCTGTTCCTCCTGCCTTTTATCCGGATCGCTCTTGGAACCGTTCCCGTCCTCTTCCTTCCGGTTCGCTAAACCGCTCCGTTCCGCATAATAATCCGTTCCATAATTTTCGTAACCGGACGCCGCGTATGCTCTGCCTTCCGTCATTTCCACCGGAACCCAGCCTACATGCTCTATAAAAACCTCCACCCATGCATGGGCCGCGCTGTCCATAACTACGGCCGTATACTCCGTATCCGACTGCCTTACAAACTCGCCCGGCTTTATCACATACCCGGAAACATAGCGGGCAGGGATGCCCATCATCCGGAGCAGCAATACGCCCGCGCTGGCATAATGTTCGCAAAATCCTTTTCCCGAATCAAACAGAAAATATTCTACCACATCTTCTCCAAAGGGAAGTCTGTCCAGTTCAAGACTATAATCCGCCCTCTGAAACAATGCCTCCCTGACTAAAGAAGCTGCCTGAATCTGTGCCGTTTCCACTATGCTCGCCGTTTCCGCTATCCCTTTATATTCTGAAGCCAGCCTTTGGCGTAACGTATTCCCCAGCTCCCTGATCCCGGGAAGCCCTTTCGGTACGCGCAAATACTGTGAAAGGTATCCGCTATAGCAGCTTTCGATCGCCCGGTTTTCCCGATATTCCGTTCCTATCAGGGCATCCCTTAAAATCTCGTAAGGAGTGATTACCTCCAGATAAAGAGTATCCGCCCCTTCGCGGTAGATCATCGCATCCGCATTCAGAAGCAGCGGCCCTACCGTGCGGCCGTTTTTAGAAACATGCTCCAGATTCGTCATATACGGCAGATACGCATAATCTTCTTCCGTATCCAGATAGCGGATCGTATACTTGGACCGGCCGGCCGATAGCACGGAAAGCTGCGTCTGATAAAAAAGATTTAAAATATAACTTCCTGCCTGCGTTTGATCGGCTGCGGATAGTTTGTCCGAAATCTTGTCTTCAAATTCCATCTGGCTGCGGTTTGTCCAGTTTCCGTTCCTATAAGTGTCTCCCACATATCCCCGCAAATAAACATTTTGGGCCGGCATTCTGTTTGACGTAACGGAAATCACTTCTTTCTCTTCATACTTTGGCTGCTTATTGGAAATCTGGCCCGACCTCTGTCCCGTAAGCCAGCGAGGCGCATATTCCGAGATCTGCTTTTCCAATGCAAATTGATAGGAAAGTACCTCGTCCTGCATCTTTACAATGCTCTCCGCGCTTTCCCTGCCATAGCGCGCTGCGGCCAAAAGTACCGATACGGCCGCTGCGGCAAGGATGCACGCCGCCTTCCACCTGACCCCCGCCATTCCGTTTCCGGCTTTTATATGCCTGCCGCATCCAAAAGAAAGTAAAGCAAAAAAAGCGCCTGTCGTGATCAAAAGCGGTATTTCCTCCGGCGCCCTGCCCACTAAGAGTTCTCCGCATATCAGTATCAGCGGCGGCATGGAAAGCAAAGTAACATTTTTTAAATGAAACAACGCTTCTACGAACCACCAGAGAAATAAAAGCGCCAAAAAATAAATTGTCGTCTGCTTTATGATATCTTCCTCTGCATCCTGAAAAACCAAAAACTGCGATCCGAAATGTGCATTAAATTTAAGGATCACCTCATTGGCGCATTGCTTCAGCCCTGAAATAACGGAATCCTTCCGGAACAGGAAAAACAGAAGAAATCCGCATCCCGCCAATAACGGCGCAAAACGGCGTAAAGGTACAAACAGGTATACAAAAAATAACAGGATCTCCACGATACCAATGCACAAAAACAAAAGGCGTAGAGGACTGCCTATCGGAAAAACACTGTCATATACCAAAATACTGCCAATACACAAAAAAAACACTAACGTGTACGAAACCAGCAGCTCCAAAACCCGGGCCGCCTTAAAATGCCCTTTGTGCTTTCCTTCTTTCCAATATATAGTTGGGTCTTCTTCAAGTTCCAGCGCTCTTTCTTTAAACAACAAACTCTACCCCGCTTAATTCCTGTTCTATTTTTTCGGATGTGAACGTCATTTGAAAATGATCTCCCACGGCGACCGTAAGATCCGGTTTAAAAACGATTCCCGTTACATACGGCTCCGCCTTATATTTTTCCTTATACCCCTCTACCAGATCAAACAAGACCGTTTCTCTTTTCTTTTCTTCATACAGCGTCATCAAGAAAAGATAAAAGGTTTCTTCGTCATCTACACGAAAGCGAAGCACATCTTTCTCCCTTCCGCTGTACCATGTGACATAATGCGCGCATTTCTGGTCTAACAGCGCGAAGGATACGGCGGCGGCGGCCGTCAGAAATGCGTCCATCTGTTTTCTCTTTTCCGGAAAATCCAAAAACAGCACCACCGGACACCCTATCGGCTGACGGTTTTCGCGCACCATAAGCTCGTCCACCTTTGCCGACATTTTCCAATGAATGCTTTGCATCTTATCCCCGTCCCGAAATTCCCGTATCTGCAAAATCTCGGAAGCATCCTTACCTCCCGGCGTATCTCCGTATATATCAGATTCTCCCATAAAATGTCTGGACGGTTCCGATACGGTCACCGCCGTATCGAACAACCTCGGCATAACATAAAAATCCGAACTGCCGCCGCCTTTACAGGAAAGATAAAAGATTCCGGAAAGCTCATATATACGGATCTTCTTCAAACAAACTTTATATTTGCCGCAATGATTTACAAACGCTTTGGCACACACGGCTCCGGTCTGCCATGCATCGGAAACGCCTTTTAATTTGATCCTGCCTTTTTCCCCTGTCAATAGATTTTCATATGACAGGTAAAAGACGAGTTTCGATACAGGCAGAAAACTTTTGTTTTTTACCTTCACTATGATCTCCGCCGTTTTCCCACATTCCGACACGCTGATTGGTATTTCCAAAGACGTCTTTAAAAAGATCCGTAAAGTCAACAGATAACCATATGCAAGCGGTAGGATACATCCCCCTGCAAAAGAAAGGATAACCAGCCCTACGTTTCCATATATGACCGCCGCATAAAAAATCAGCGCCATACATACCACATAAAAAAACAAATTTATCATAAATTCCCTGTCTCTCTTATCCTTTCATTTTAAAAGAAGTAGGTTTTACAACATTTCTTAATATCTTTTCCAAAACGGCCTCTTCGGAAGTACGCGCCACTCTCGCTTTTGTGTTTAAAAGAAGTCTGTGCTTCGCAACGTCTAAAAAAACCTCTTCCACATCCTCCGGTACCACATAACTTCTTCCCTCTAAAAAAGCAATCGCTTTGGACATCCTTGCCAGCGCAATCATCCCTCTGGGACTGATTCCAAGCTCGATATACTCGTCGTTTCTCGTTTCATTTACAAGCTTCACCATGTATTTATAAACATTGTCATGGACAAAGGTCTTATCTACAACTCTTTTAAGCTGCACCAGACCTTCCGCATCCAGAACCTGCCCGATCAGGCTGTAGTCGTCTCCCAGACTCTTTCCTTTTGCAATCTCAATCTCACTTTCCTCATCGGGATATCCCATACTCATACATACCATAAAGCGGTCGAGCTGGGATTCGGGCAGCATCTGGGTTCCGGCGCTGCCCTTAGGATTCTGCGTTGCAATCACAATAAAAGGGTCCGGCACTTTGTGGCTTACGCCGTCTACTGTTACGATCCCTTCCTCCATAACTTCCAAAAGTGCGGACTGGGTCTTCGGGGATGTCCTGTTGATCTCATCCGCTAAAAACAGATTGCAGATAATCGTTCCCTGATGATAGGTAAAAGTGCCGCTTTCCTTGTTATACATGGAAAAACCCAAAATATCTGCCGGCAGCACGTCCGGCGTAAACTGTACCCGGTGGTTATCAAGCGCCATCGCTTTGGAAAAAGCAAGGGCCAGCGTGGTTTTCCCGACACCCGGAACGTCCTCGATCAGAATATGGCCTCCCGCAAGGATTGCCCCGAACGCTTTTCTGACGCACTCGCTTTTGCCTTTTACGACCTTTTCCACTTCACTTATCACTTTATCCGCAGCCCAAACGGCATTTGATCCCGTAATTTCCATAACAAAAACGTTCCTTTCACCTGCATTTTGAGTTTCCTGCAAAACTCGTCTTAAAAATTGTTTCTTAAAAAAGCAACCTTAAAACGGAACCTGATTCCGTTTTAAGGTCGTTTTCCCCTGTTCTTTATTTAAAATACGCAACGCCCGATTCAAAAATCTTTAAATCCTGATCACCGTAAATGTTGATCGCCACACCGTCGTCACGACGCTCGGAATGCGCCATCTTACCGAAGCATCTTCCGTCAGGAGAAGTGATTCCCTCAATCGCCATATAAGACCCGTTGATGTTCCACTCTTCATTCATAGAAATATTTCCTTTCACGTCCGCATACTGGGTAGCAACCTGACCGTTCGCAAACAATTTATCCAGCCATTCTTTGCTCGCAACAAAACGCCCTTCTCCATGGGATGCCGGATTTACATAAGTCCTGCCAAGTTCCGCATACTGCAGCCATGGGGACTTATTGGACACTACTTTCGTATATACCATCTTGGAAATATGACGGTTGATCGTATTAAAAGTAAGCGTCGGAGAATCTTCGGTCTGTCCGACAATCTCTCCGAAAGGCACAATCCCCAATTTGATCAACGCCTGAAATCCGTTACAGATACCCAGCGCCAGCCCGTCCCTTTCATTTAAAAGCTTCATGACCGCTTCTTTCATCTTCTCATTCCTAAAAGCAGTCGCAAAAAATTTTGCGCTTCCGTCCGGTTCATCACCTGCGGAAAACCCGCCGGGGAACATAATGATCTGAGCCTGTCCGATCCCTTTCTCAAATTCGGTAACAGAGGCTCTGATGTCTTCCGCCGTCCGGTTCTTAAACACCTTTGTGATCACATTGGCGCCGGCCCTCTCAAACGCTTTCATACTGTCATACTCGCAGTTCGTTCCCGGAAACACCGGAATAAATACGGTAGGCCTTGCCGTTTTATTTTTGCAGATATGGATGCTTTCCGCCTTATAGCACTCTGTTTCAAGAGGCGTGATCTCTTTTTCCGCCTTTGTCGGAAATACTTTCTCAAGCTTGGAAGTCCACGCGTATAATGCTTCTTCCAAAGTAAGGGACATTTCTTTATAAACAAAAGTTTCTTCTTTTGTTACCGTACCGATCAGTTTTGCATTCTCGAATCCTTCCGATACTTCTTCGGAAATTTCCGCAAGAATGTCTCCGATACCGTTATCAAACAATTCGGACGGTTTTACGCTTTCGTCGATATGAACGCCGAGCTTATTACCAAAGGCCATTTTGCTCACTGCCGCCGCCACGCCCTTGGCATCCAGCGCATAAGCGGACAGGATCTTGCCTTCCTGCATCTGCTTATGGATGAAATCATATAATTCCGTTACTTTTTCATACACCGGTATGTCATAATCGTCCTTTTCAATCGAAAAGCGAACAAGCCTGCTGCCTGCCCTTTTCAGTTCCGGCGAAACAATTTCCTGCTGCTTTGCAATATCCACTGCAAAGGAAACCAATGTGGGCGGAACGTCGATATCATTAAAAGTACCCGACATACTGTCTTTCCCGCCGATGGAAGGCAGCCCAAAACCGATCTGCGCGTCATATGCTCCTAAAAGGGCAGAAAACGGCTGGCTCCAGCGTTTCGCTTCCGAAGTCATCCTGCGGAAATATTCCTGAAACGTAAAACGGAGTTTTTTATGATCGCCGCCGTTTGCCACGATCTTCGCCATAGATTCCACTACCGCATAAACCGCGCCGTGATATGGACTCCATGAGGACAGATAAGGGTCGAACCCGTAACTCATCATAGTGACCGTATCCGTCTTTCCTTTCAGTACCGGCAGCTTCGCTACCATGGCCTGTGTCTCGGTCAACTGGAATTTACCGCCGTAAGGCATCAGTACGCTGCCGGCCCCGATAGAAGAATCGAACATTTCTACCAGCCCCTTTTGGGAGCATACATTCAGATCCTTTAACAGCGACAGCCATGCCGCCCTTACATCCGATTTTTCCAAGGCCTCTTCCACGGCAGGCGTTGCGATCTGATTAAAATAGTTATCTTCCTTTTTAGGGATCTCCACATAAACGTCGGCTTCCTGATGCGCGCCGTTGGTATCCAGAAAAGCTCTGGAAATATTTACGATCTCTTTCCCTCTCCATTTTAATACAAGACGGGGTTCTTCCGTTACGACCGCCACCGGCACTGCCTCTAAGTTTTCTTCCGCGGCAAAATTCAAAAATTCCTCTACGTCCTTCGGTGCAACTACTACCGCCATCCTCTCCTGTGACTCGGAAATCGCCAGCTCCGTACCGTCAAGACCTGCATATTTCTTCGGCACCTTGTCCAGATCTACGACCAGACCGTCCGCAAGCTCCCCGATGGCAACGGAAACCCCGCCTGCGCCGAAATCGTTGCATTTCTTGATCAGACTGCTCACTTCTTCCCGTCTGAACAGCCTCTGCAGCTTACGTTCTGTAGGTGCGTTTCCTTTCTGCACTTCTGCGCCGCAGGTTTCGATGGAACTTTCCGTATGCACTTTAGAGGAACCGGTTGCGCCGCCGCAGCCGTCCCTTCCTGTACGTCCTCCTAACAAAATAATAATATCTTCCGGATCGGAATTTTCACGGATCACATTCCTTCTCGGCGCCGCGCCCATTACCGCACCGATCTCCATTCTTTTAGCCACATAATCAGGATGATAGATCTCCTTTACAAAACCGGTAGCCAGACCGATCTGGTTTCCGTAAGAAGAATATCCTCCCGCTGCACCGCGCACCAGCTTTTTCTGCGGAAGCTTTCCCTTAATCGTATCCGCTACGGGTACGGTAGGATCCGCCGCACCGGTGACGCGCATCGCCTGATATACATAACCTCTTCCCGAAAGCGGATCTCGGATCGCGCCGCCAAGGCAGGTCGCCGCACCGCCAAAAGGCTCGATCTCCGTCGGATGGTTGTGGGTCTCATTTTTAAAGAATACAAGCCATTCTTCCTTCTCCGGCCCGTTTCCGTAGTCCATCTCCACGGGAACAACGACCGAGCAGGCGTTGATCTCATCCGATTCTTCCATATCCTCAAGTTTGCCGTCTTTTTTTAACTTTCTCATGGCCATCAGGGCAAGATCCATCAGGCACACGAATTTGTCGTCCCTGCCCGCAAAAATCTCTTTTCTCGTATCCAAATAGCTCTGATAAGCCGTCTCGATCGGCGTCCTGTAAAAACCGTCTTCAAATTCCACTTCCTTCAGTTCCGTAGAAAAAGTCGTATGACGGCAGTGATCCGACCAGTAGGTATCCAGCACACGGATCTCCGTCATGGACGGATTTCTCTTTTCTTCGCCGGAAAAATAATTTTGGATATGCAGGAAATCTTTAAACGTCATGGCAAGCCCGAGAGAATCATAAAGCTCATGCAGCTTTCCCTCCGGCATATCGGTAAAACCGTCGAATATGGTCACATCCGCCGGTTCCTCAAATTCCGTCATAAGCGTATCCGGCTTAGTCATGCCCGTCTCCCTTGAGTCTACCGGATTGATGCAATACGCTTTGATCTTGGAGAATTCATCATCGGAAATCTGCCCTATAATAAGATACGTTACTGCCGTTCTTATGACCGGTTCTTCATCCTCTCGCAAGAACCTGACACATTGTACTGCGGAATCGGCACGCTGATCAAATTGTCCCGGAAGGAATTCCACGCTAAAAACCCTTCCGTTGTCAGGCGTCTCGATCGTTTCCTTGTAAAGAATATCCACGGGAGGTTCACTGAACACCATCCTGCAGGCAGCGCCGTATGTATCCTCCGAAATATTTTCCACATCATACCGGATAAATACCCGCACCTTTTCCACACTCTTGATCCCTAAATAACTATGGATCTCTTCCTTCAGTTCCTTTGCCCTGACCGCAAATGCCTCTCTTTTTTCTACATAGACACGCCTTACATTTCCCATGATGAATCCTCCGTAAAGTAACGTAAATTTGTAACAGTTCAGCTATGCCATTCATGAGCTGCCGGAATATACATTTTTACCAACAATTAATATAACTGCCGGCAACTTATTTCATGTCGGGGGTCCGCCCTATAGAAACGATTGTGCAAATTGCCCTTAGTGAGCAGGCTCCCATGGGTAATTTACACAATCATTTCTGCATGACTGAACTGTAACGTAAATTTTGCACACTACCATTATTATACTTGACTTTTCCTTTTTTTCAATGGGTAAAAAATATTTTTATTCATGCAGCCTGTGTATGAGCTGATAAGCCGTATCGAACTGACCGATCAGCGGATTGGTGTGTGAGAAAAAAACAATACCGTCCGTAGGCGCCGTAATGATCTCTTTGACCGCCCCCTCGTAAGGGTCTAAAATCTCCGCCATCGCCGCCTTATATCTCACGTCTTCTCCCGTTTTCACAAGCCTTCTGAAGATCCCTCCCGTCCCTGCCTTTACGTCGCACAGTTCCTCTTCCATGATCACATGGCTGATATATCCGCTGTGGCTTTCATATTTAATAATCCCCATCCTCTTTAAAAACCGGAGTACCGCCGCCACCGCCTGTCTTGCGCTGTCCTCGTCGATCCGTTCCGTCTGGTTCGCATAGACCGAAAACGCCGCCGTCATCTCGCTCTGCCAGTTATAATTTAATGTGGCGGTGTCTATCGGCAGCGGCTTTTTTACAAGAACGTAAGGAAGGCCGAACAGATTCGCTAAAGAAGCGTTCTGATATCCGGTCTCCATCATCCTCACATGGGGGACAAATTCACCCTGCAGATAAAAACTTGTAAACTGCATACCGTAACTATACTCTTTTATTACCTGAAAAACGCCGTCCGCGATCCGTGAAACCGCATCCGCATTTTCCCTGCCCGGAAAATTTCTGTTGATGTCCAGATTGCTCTCGCCAAAAAACCGTTTTCCCTCGTTCATGGAAGTATTGTTGATCACCGGGATCACAAGGATCTCTTTGTTGGAATTGATACAATTATTTGCCTCTAACTCTTTTAAGGCCCGCACGAGCTGAGAACAGACATACATCTGCTGAATCTCGTTTCCCCTTGACGAACCTAAGATGCATGCCGCTTTACTGCCCTTTCCGAAGCTGTAGCCTTTGATCATCATCTCTTGACGAAATGATGTTTTCATCGTATAGATCTCTCTGATAAACATCTTCTTTTCCCTTTCACATATGTTCTATATCCATCAGTATCCGCGCAAGAAGCGCCCCCTTATAGACCAGCGGATATTCCCTGAGCGTAAAGATAAGCCCGTCTTTCTTTGCCCTGATCTCCTGCTTCGTCTTTCCCGTATAACTGTCCACGATCTGCCCGATCAGATCCCCCTCGTGCACATAATGATTATGGGCGATACAGGGCAAAAACACGCCTTCCTCTTTGGCCCGTATAAATTCCACTTCTCCGTCCGTCGATACGACCGGGAACTGGGTCTGTTTTACCTCCCCTGACCAGATACCGATCTCTTTCATCAGATTAAAGATGCCTTCCGTAACCTGATTTCCGAAACTTCTGGTGATCCGCATCCCCAGTCCCATTTCCACCACAAGCGTAGGGACTCCCAGAAGGTTCATGGAATAGGCAAGCGTGGATTCATGCACGGTAGCCGTGGCATTCATCCATATCATATCCACATTCATCAGCTTCGCATAGGGCAAAAGTCTCTGTGCAAAAGTTTCGCTCAGCCGCACCTGCGGGATCTCCTTGACCGATCTGTCGGACGCGTGGACGTCTATGCAGACATCGGAACCTGCTATACTCTCTACCACTGCCGCCGCCACACGCTCGATCATATTGCCGTCTTTTTTCCCGGGAAAGATACTGTTCATATCCACATTCAGGTTCGGCACAAAACGCTGCGCCGTCTCCAGCCCCATAGGATTCAGCGCCGGATAGATATCTACGATCCCATGCAGCTTATCCGGATGTTCCGACACTCTCCTTGCCACTTCATAGCACACATACTGCCCCTCCAGCTCATCGCCGTGTATGCCGGACACGATGGAAATACGTTTTCCCTTATCTTCCGCCTTTAAGGGCATAATCCGGTTTCTTTTTACGGAAAGTTTCTCCCCCACGGCAAGTTCTATTTCCACCACAGTTTCCATTTTCATTTCCCCCTTTCCTTCCTATCGTCCTTATGCCGCGTTCCCCTCCTTACCGAAACCGCGGAAAAAGACGGTCAAACAAAATGCCCCAAGGCATGATCCCTGAAGCATAGCTCTCCTTTTTATTCTTCTACGACAAGTCCCTGTATGATATATAAAAGTTCCCTGTCTACGCTTTCCTCCGAAATCCCCGTCGTCTTCGCGGTAATCTTCAGCCCTTCCAACACATACATGATATTTCTTGCCGTATCCTTGGTGTTTTCACAGTAAAATTCTCCGTTTTCCACTCCTGCCCCAATCAGATTCTCCAAAACATATACTGCCTCGTCAAACTGCTTTTTTAAAGGATTCTCCTTTTTGGGGATCTTATTCGCAAAGAAAAACTCATATGTGGCAATGATCAGGCTTCTTTTTTTGCGTAACAGTTCTTTTTTCTGTTCTTTCAAAAACAGCATCAGGAGATCCGTAGCCGTTGCCTCCCGTGCGATACTGTCCGCCAAAACATCGTCCGTCTCCTGCGTTTCCATATTGAGGATATCCAAAAAGATCTCTTTCGTACTTTTATAATACAGATACAAGCCCCCTCGGCTGATCCCGCACGCGTCAACAATATCTTTCATCGTCACGTCCTTGTAGCCTTTTTCCATGAAAACTTCTCTTGCGCCCTCTAATATGGACTGTTTCTTCTGTTCTGACTTTTCTCCCATTTGTACATAGTCTCCTGCCCTTTTCTCTTTATGCTAACGGCTTGTCCCAAAATTCCATGATTTCTTTCATCCGGAGCAGTATTTCCAAAAAAATGCCTTCCTCTACTGCCACTCCCCATAAAACTCCTTTTGTCATTCCGCCCAGTACATATTTGGAAAGGATACCGCAGAGAGTCCCCATATCCCTTATCCCCGCCTTCTTGATCATCTTTTTTTCGTCCTGTACGGTCCGTATCCCGTTTCGCGAATACACATACGGATAATTCCTGTCCATAAACTTGGAATTTGACAATTCCTTGACAAAATTCAGCGTTGCGCCGTCATAGACCGGAAACCTGACGGAATGCTCTCCGATCCCCTCTCCGTTATAAATAGACAAGGCCTTTGCTCCTGCCCTTTGCTGCAGCCACGGAATATATTTTATATATTTTTCCACCTCTTCCCGATATTCGCTCCTCACCTGTTCTTTCAAATCTTTTTCCATTTTCTGCCTCCTGCCGTTAATGTCTGACGGACTTTCACGCCGGTCAGTTATGCGGCGGCACAGCCATGCCTGCCTATCCGTTTTGCGCATGGCCGGGCCGTTACCCAATTACTTATAGTTTAGCATATTCTCCTTGTTTTTCCAACATGAAATTAGTATAATAGAATTGTTAGCTTTATTACAGGAGATAACAAATTCGCAAACGAAACAGGAATGGAGGATTATTATGACACCGCAATCAGTTTCCGAAGGCCAGACTCTTTGTCAGAGCGGCGAACCTTTAAACAATCTACAGCTTATCGTAAACGGCACTGCCAAACTTTTCTTTCCCGGCGGCGAGATATTATTGGAAAAGGGAGATGTAGTCGGGCTTCTCGAGCTCGATGACGATACCCATTTCTTTACTTATAAAGCGACATCGGATATGACGCTCATGCCCTATCCGTATTCCCGCAAGGATTCCATAGAACCGCTTCTTTCTTCCAGTGAAGACCTTGCAAACCTGCTGGCTATTTCCATGTTCAAACAAGTGTGTTTCCTGCTGGATCATTATGAAATGTCAAAATATGCCTGCAGCAATCTATACCAGTCGTTATTAGACAGCTACAACGTATACAGGGATCTATGTACGCGCTACGAAATCTCCCCAAAAGCGCTTCCCGATTTGGAGACCGCGGCTCCCCTTGTATTGGAAGATGATATCGAAGACTGGGTAAGCGGCTATTATACGACCATCCGCAAGACGATCTCCGGCAGCGTACCGGCTTTTCTTACCAAAAATCCCCCCATTCTTTCCGGGATGATGATCAAGGCGTGCAGGGACGTAAAAAATACCCTTTCCGTATGCCGTATCCTTGCAGACTACCAGTCGGATACCGCCGTACTTCTTTTGAACGAAAACCATTTGGATTTCTTCGACCTGTATACGAGCCTTTTATTCCGTCTCGGTTCCAAAGCGCAGGACAGCACGGCCATCAGCGCCGCCATCAGCAAACTTTTGATCCAGCTTGAGACCGAAAATTCCGTAGACGGGGAACTGTTGAAAAAACGTGTGACCGAATACAAAGACAGATTGCAGGCGTTGGAAGAAAATGGTTTTGTGGAGGAAGACACGCCCGCGGCTACCGAACAGGAAGTGGCGTCCCTCGCCAACTCCCTCGATACGATTTTAAATTATTCCAAGTGCGAATTGGAAACGGCTTCTAACTTCAAGAGCCTGATTGCAGAATATAAGAAACTGATCGATAAAAACGGTTCCGACGATAACAGCCGCCGGCTCCGGGCAAAGATCACAAAATTATTCTACGAGATCTACGAAAGCGCTTTTTTTGCCAGTCTGGAAGACCAAAAAGTACCCGATATCGTAATGATGTTCTTTTTATTCGGATATGTGGACGAAGAGCTTGCCGGTATGGATAACGCGGCATACCTGTATTCTCTGCTCCGTCAGATCCCCAGCGCACCTGAGAAGGGCGTTTATACCGTTTACGACTGGTTCCTTGCGATCTACAACGGCAAAAAAGAACCCAGCCGCAACGAATTTGATTCAGACTATACCGCTTACATCCACGAAATGCGCGTGACCGGTAAGATCACCGAGGCAAAGGAACGGGTTTTGGTACAGGACCGCAAAGGCAAGACGGCATTCGAGATCGAGAATATGTTCTCCCTTGTAAACCGTATGACTTTCGGACGTATTTCCACTTTCTGCCCTGTTTTCTCCGAGCATAACGTTTTGAAAGATATCAAAGCTTCGTTAGTAACCGCTGAGTTAACAAGCAGCTATTTCCAAAAGATCAAAGGCGTCGATTACAGCGCCTACTGCCGTGAAGCAATCTATACCAATCCTTCTATCGGCATCGGAAAAGAAATGGTTCAGGTGGAAGTGCTGCCCGATGTGATCCTTATGCCGAACGTGGGCGTCCGCGGCGTGATGTGGCAGGAGATCGAAGGCAAAAAACGTACGACGCCCTGCCGTATGATGGTATCCATCTTCCAGATGGAAGATCTGGAGACGATTCTTGTCCGGCTTACCGGAGAATTTCGTTGGGAAATGTGCCGCCGTGTCCAGGGCGCAAGATGGAACGATCTTTCCGAACGTTCCCTTACCAGCGAGTACTGCGATTATATCCAGTTTTACCGAAAAAACAGAGATCTTTCCACCGATGCAAAGGATAAGTTAAAATCCGCTCTGCAAAAGGCTAAAAACAGCTATAAGGAAATGTTTGTCCGGGATTACGTTTCATGGGTATTGTATGAAGGCGCAGGATCGCCGAGACTGAATAAAGTGGCTCGTAATATTTTATTCACCTATTGCCCGTTCTCCAAAGAGGTACGGAAAGTACTGTCTGCCAATCCGCAGTTCCGTGAGATTTTGGAACGTTACGACATTAAGAACGTACAAAGGCTGCACCACCTTGACAACGTGGAACAAAGAATCAAAAATAACCGGGGAGAGATTCCCGAAGAGCTGGTTCGTCAAAGAGCGTTTTTGGAGAGCTGACCGCCCGGATTATTTTGTATAAGAAAAAGGGCCTGCACAGCAACATCCGGTATGACCGGAACTGCTGTGCGGCCCTTTTTTATTGTTCTAAACTTTTCTTCTGAATGCAAAAATACATCACGCCGATACACACCGCGCCTCCTATGATGTTTCCGACCGTCACAGGAATAAAATTATTCAGGCTCTGCAAAACGGAGAGGGAGTCAAGCTGCGTCTGTGTAAGCCCGTAAGCCTCCTGCGCCTTTGCCACATAGTCGGGATTGCCTGCCGCCAGCATCCCTGCCGGTATATAAAACATATTCGCCACACAGTGCTCAAAACCGCCGACTACAAATGCCCATATAGGAAAAAAGATCGCCAATGCTTTACCCGCAATGTCCCTTGCCGCTCCTGCCATCAGGATCGCCATACAGACTAACATATTGCATAAAATACCGGATGCAACGGCTTTAAACGGCGAGATACTCACTTTTGCAACCGCTACTTTGATCGTATATGCGCCTAACAAACCGCCGCTGTAGTCTAAGTTGCCGCTGTAAAAGATCAAAAAATCGATTGCAAGCGCCCCGACCAGATTGCTGAAATAAACTACTGCCAAGTTCCTAAGCATCTTCGTGACCGTCACTTTTTTATGAAGCACCGCCATCGTAATCAGGCAATTGCCGGTAAAAAGCTCTCCTCCCACAAAAACAATCATCATCAGTCCCACCGGGAAGATCGCTCCTGCAAGAGTCCTTGCCAGTCCCACATCCGAAATACTATGGACGGCGGTAGAACTTGTAGCGCCGCCAAGCGCAATAAACGCTCCCGCCATGATCCCCAGAAGGATCATTTTTCCAAGCGGCAGCTCCGCTTTTGCGATACCAGCCTTAATATTCCCTGCGATCACTTCATTTGGTGCGTTAAAATGATTATCCATCTTAAAATCCCCCTGTATCTGTTTTCGTTTTATACTCAATCTATTATGTTATCATCTGCATCCGGTAAAGTCAACAACTCCTGCTCCCGCTCCACGCCCGCTCCACGACAAACGCATGAATGTTTACTCCCACTCAAATCCTAAATTGCGGATTTTT